>ODAJ012159649.1_pt1 | contig 14165 bp, 8 predicted proteins | sample 1539241 | NCBI WGS metagenome assembly ODAJ01 (sample SAMN02144231, study PRJEB22623) | gut metagenome | biome: sheep rumen | host: Ovis aries | place: New Zealand
TGAAATAGAAAGCAAACAGGGCACGGAAGTGGAGATGGAAGGACACAAGGTCCTCATGTTCGGTTCCAACGCCTATACAGGCCTCACCGGTGACGAGCGCGTCATCGAGGCGGGTGTCAAGGCCCTCCGCCAATACGGTTCCGGCTGCGCCGGTTCCCGCTTCCTGAACGGTACCCTGGATATCCATGTCCAGCTGGAGAAAGAACTCGCCGCATTCGTGGGCAAGGACGAAGCCCTGTGCTTCTCCACCGGCTTCACGGTGAATTCCGGCGTCATCCCCCAGCTTCTCACCCGGGACGACTACATCATCTGCGACGACCGCGACCACGCTTCCATTGTGGACGGCCGCCGTCTCTCCTTCGCCAAGGCCCTCCACTACAAGCACAACGACATGAAGGACCTGGAGCGCTGCCTCCGCCGCTGCCCCAGGAACTCCGTCAAACTCATCGTCGTGGACGGCGTTTTCTCCATGGAAGGCGACCTGTGCAAGCTCCCGGCGATCGTGGAACTCAAGCACAAGTACGACAACGTCGTGATCATGGTCGATGAGGCCCACGGCATCGGTGTCTTCGGCAAACAGGGCCGCGGCGTGTGCGACCACTTCAACCTCACGAACGAGGTGGACATCATCATGGGCACCTTCTCCAAGTCCCTCGCTTCCATCGGCGGATTCGTCGCGGCCGACAAGGTGATCATCAACTACCTCCGTCACACGGCCCGCACCTATATCTTCAGCGCCTCCGACACGCCGGCCGCCACGGCCAGCGCCCTGGAAGCCCTGCACATCATCCAGAAGGAGCCCAAACGGATCAAGGCCCTGTGGGAAGTGACCAACTACGCCCTCATGAAGTTCCGCGACGCGGGCTTCGAGATCGGCGATACCGAGAGCCCCATCATCCCGCTGTACGTCCGCGACCTGGAGAAGACCTTCATGGTCACGAAGATGGCCTTCGACGAAGGCGTGTTCATCAATGCCGTCATCCCCCCGGCCTGCGCCCCGACGGACACCCTCGTGCGCTTCGCCCTCATGGCCACGCACACCAAGGAGCAGGTGGACCGCGCCGTCACCGCCCTCACCAAAGTCTTCAAGGAACTCAACATCATCAAGTAAATGATCCAGTCCATGACCGGCTACGGCAAGGCCGAAGCCCAGTTAAAAACCGGAAAACTGACCGTCGAAATCCGCACTCTCAACGCCAAGAGTGCGGATATCAATATCAAGACTCCCCTGCTGCCCAAGGACAAGGACATCCCCGTGCGGAAGATGCTCGCCGACCGCCTGCAGCGCGGTACCATCGACTTTTTCCTCACCCTGGAGGCCGCCGGGGCCGATTCCGTCCGCCCCATCAACACCGAAGCCCTGAAGGCCTACTACAACCAGGTGCTCCAGCTCCGGCGGGAACTTCCCGGATTCACCGCCCCCGGTGACGAGGCGAACAGCGAACTGCTCGCTTCCCTCCTCCGCCTCCCGGACGTCGTGGATTCGAAGAAGGCCGATGCCATCTCCGAAGAAGACTGGCCCGCGGTGGAGGCCGCCATCGACGAGGCCCTGGACCATCTCCAGCAGTTCCGCAGCCAGGAAGGCGCCGTCCTGTACAAGGACGTCACCGGCCGCGTGCAGACCATCCTCGGCCTGTATGACGAGGTGGAGAAGCTGGAGGGCGAACGGATTGAAACGGTCAAGGCCCGTCTCCTGAAGAACCTGGAGGAACTCGCCCAGAAGCCCGATCCCGCCCGCTTCGAGCAGGAACTTATCTTCTATCTGGAGAAGTACGACATCAACGAGGAGAAGGTCCGCCTCCGCCAGCACTGCCGCTACTTCATGGAGACCATCGACAACGAACCCAATCCCGGCAAGAAGCTCGGCTTCATCATCCAGGAGATGGGGCGCGAGATCAACACCACCGGCTCCAAAGCCAACCACGCCGGCATCCAGCGCCTGGTCGTCCGGATGAAGGACGAACTGGAGAAGATCCGGGAGCAGTCGATGAATATCCTGTAGATTCCTTCGCTGACGCTCGGAATGACAAAAACGAGGCCGCCCCGGGAGGGACGGCCTCGATTCGTAAGACGCTCAGACCTTATTGCTTGGTCATGACGTTCGGGAGGGCTGTTTCGTAACCCGTCCAGGATACGCCGGAGCGCGAGCCGGAGGAGTTGGTGTAACGGCCGTACCAGCGGATGTTGTAGAAGAAGGCCGGAGCACCGGCGGAGGTGACGGAACCCGGGGTCAGGTCGGCGGTCAGGCCGTCCTCGGACAGCTTGGCCCGGCAGATCACGTTGCCGACACCCGAGTTGTAGTAGGTCTTGCCTTCTACGTTCTTGTACTGGCCGGAGAGCAGCGCGTTCATCGCGCCGCGGGAGCTGTCCTGCCAGGTCACGCTCGTGTTCTCATACACGGCGAAGACCATTTCCTCGGTTTCAGCGTCGAAGTTGACGATGGCGACAAAGGCGCCTTCCGCATAATCGTTCGCATCGAATCCGGCGATGCCGCTGACCTTGTACGACTTGTCCTCCACATTGGGTTCGACGATCCAGATATCGGCGCCGTCCCCGCGGGGAACGCTCCAGCTGCCCAGCCACTTCTCGTACGGCGTGGGCTCGCCCACCTTCAGCAGGGAGGCGGCATACCAGCCCGTCGGATAGCCTTCGCCATCCAGACCGACCGCATACACCCAGTAATCGCCGTCCGTCATGTCCGTCCAGCCGTCCGTATCCGTGCCCGAAGACAGGAAGTCGGAGAATTTATACTTGCCATTGTAGGAGGCGACAATCTCCCACAAGGCGTCAGTCAGTTCGGAATAGACGACGTCGCGGACGAATACGTCCTCGGGAATGCCGCTGGACGCATAGGCGCCGGGAGTCTCATACCAGAGCGCGTATTTGCCCTGGTCGGCCTGCACCGTGTTCTTGAACACGGCGTAGGTGTTGCCCGAGATTTCCTGTCTGCCCTCAAAGGACAGCACCCAGTCTTCGGTCTTCTCGAAAATCGGATACTGGACGAAATCGACGGAGGAAGAGGCCTCGCCGTAGGTGCACTGGATGCTTCCGTGGCGAACCGCCTTGTCCGGATTGTCCTTCGTGACGACGACGATTTCTCCGTCCTCGACACGGACGCTCAGCCAGTCATTGTCGCTGGTGACCGTCAGGTCCCACTCCGAAACGAACGGGAACCGGTAGGTGCCGGCTTCGCCCATCAGCGTGGTCTCATCCAGCAGGGACAAGCCTTCGAAGGAGAGGGTGACGCCCGTTTGAAGAACCGCGACATCCGTTTTTTCATCGCCGCTCCGGATGGTCACTTTCGCATAACGGCTTTCCAGTTTTCCCCAAGGGTCGACATGGACGGAGACCGTCTTACCGTTCACGGAGACGGAGGCCCAGGAACGGTCGGAAGTGGCGCTCACCGCACCTTCCGCCTCCACCTGGATTGTTCCTTCACCGCCTTGGCAGTTAAAGGTCACCTGGGAATTGAGGACGGAGAGTTTCACGGACGTGTCCTCCACCGGCTTCTCTTTGTTACAGGCCGCCAGCAAGGCGATGGCAAGGACGGCCAGCGTGATATTCAGATACTTTCTCATAATTCCAATCAGTTAGCGCGGGTGAGTTTCGACGGGGAGGCAAGCCGGTTGGGATTGGAGATGCCCGTCCTGAAGAGCCAGGGGTCGAGGGCGTTGCCGATACGGGTGCTGCCGCTCATCCGGTACAGGATGAAACCGCTCACCACGTACGTACCCCAAACGCGGTTGTCGGCGAAGTAGATGGTGGAGGCGTCGTCCACGCCGTCGGCGTTGGGACCGAAGGTCAGGGTGAAGCCGATGGTGTTGCCATAGTTCACGTAGCCGGCCTTGGAATCCCAGGAGGCCATCCGGATGTCGTAGTTGTTCTCGTCCTTGCCCACGATCTGCGAGAGCAGGGTCATCTTGCCCGTTCCGAGATTGTACGTGGCCACGACGTCGAACTGGTCGCTGAGTCCGGAGATGGTGAAGGACTTGCCCCGCTCGGTCTGGGAGATGACGATACCCTCCATGGTGTTCTTTGCGCTGTTGAAGGTCAGCGTCCAGTTCCCCAGATAATCATCATAAGCGTGCCAGCCCTCGGGCAGGGTGCCCACCAGGTCGATGGCGTCAGAGGCGCCGGCGACGGAGAGGAGCTTCTGCGTATCCGCTTCCCACACCAGTTCGGAGACGGTATGCGTCCCCACTTCCACCGGTTTGTAGAGGCGGATGCCCTTGTCCGTATACATGTACGGCATCTTGAACTCCTTTCCTTCGTACTGTTCGTCCGTGAGGGAGACATAGGCCTGACGGTTGGACAGGTCCAGGAAGATATGGCCCTGCTCGCCGCCGATGGTGCCGTCGAAGCTGCTCACGAAAATCTGCTCGATCATGTCGTTGACGGAGCTGATGTACTGTTCGGGATCCCCGCTGAACGGGACCATGACGACCAGGCAGCCGGAACGCTTGCCCTTCAGGCGGACTTCCTCGGAAGTCGCACTCAGGATCACGAACTCGAAGTCGCCCCGGTGGGCCTGGTACATGCCGGTCTCGCCATACAGGTTTCCGCTTCCTCCGGAAGGAGTGGCGAAATAATGGAAACCGTAATTGAAGGAGTCGAAGGAAAGGACCGGGCCGTCATCCGTGCCCATCCGATAGGTGGAAGAGTAGGAACCTTCGATGTTCTCGGACCATACGGTCGCCTCGGAAGGAGAGAACTTCACGATGTAGTTGTAACCGCCATAGAGCTGCTCGTTGTCGGGATAATAGTACATCAACCATCCCTGACTGGGCTCCTGAAGGACCTTCTGGGCGTTTTCCAGAGCCGCGGACAGCCGTTCGGAGGCGGACTTGTCGAAGAGGTCCTCCTGCTCGAACAGGCAGGACTGGAAGGAGAGGGCCGCCAGGGCCCCGGCCAGCATGCAAGCTATCAGTCTATTGTATTTCATAAACTCGTTCCGTTTAATTGATCTCAAGGGATGTCAGGTCCACAAGACCGGCGGCGACCTCGTCCTGGCGGCGGATGACCACTTCCCGGAGACGGTCCACATCGATACCGAAGGTGTCCATCATGTAACGTTTGACGATTTCCATCTTAGAAGTGATGATGTCAGCGCCGGAAGCGGGATTCCCCTCTTCGTCCACGGAGGCGGCCTCCATCCATGCGGCCCACTGCGCGGGCGTGTTGGTCACATACATGGAAAGGAGCTCGGCGAAGTCTTCCCGGTCTTCCTTGCGGGCGTAGTTCGAGATGAAGCCGAGAGGCAGGTTCTTTCCGCGGTAGAGGGCGTCGTTCCAGGCATCCTGCACGTAGTCGTTCGGCGTCAGGGTCTTGAACTCGGTCGGATAGTCCTTGGTCTGGTTCAGGATGTGCGTGAACTCGTGGTGGATGGTCTTGATGTAGTAGTGGTTCAGGTTCTTCGTGGGATCGGAGCGGTAGTCACCCCACTGGCCCGCCATGATCTTGGGCAGGTAGTTGATGCCCGTGAGGTTGATCTTCTTGCCGCCTTCGGCGGTGCCCAGGCGGATGGTTCCGGCGTTGTTGTACTCCCATTCCCCGATGAAGGTGAACATCTTGGGGAAATAGTGCTGGGTGAACAGCACGCCCGCCACTTCATCATAGGAATCGATGCACAGGTACTTGATCAGGTGCGCCATCGTGATGGAGCAGTCCAGATCGGCAGGAATGGTGTAGTAGCTCAGCGAAGTCTCGTTCTGGTCGTAGCGCCATTTCACGGAGATGTTGTACGGCGTGACGAAGTTGGCGTCGAGCCAGAGGTCGAAATCGTTCTTCGGCTGCAGGCTGACCTGGATGATGCTCTGGTCGCTCAATTCATCCCGGTTGCAGGAGAAGGCGGCGAACATGGCCAGCACGAAGACGGAATATTTCAATACATTCTTCATGGTCGATTCGATTAAGGTTAGCGCTTGTTCGCTTCGAAACCGGCGTCACGGACACGGAGCGGAATCTGGACCGCACGGCGGAGGTCGTTCACCTCCAGGGAGTCGGTCACGCTGCTGATCACGCCGTCACCGTCCGAAACGCGGCGGTAAATCTTGATGCCGTACCGCTTGATGTCGAACCAGCGGATACCGAATCCCATGGTTTCGATGCGGCGGCTGTGAAGCACATACTGAAGCATGCTCTCCTGCACGGAGCCTTCGGCGTCAATCTGGAAGGCGGGATTCAGATGCTTCTTGGGAGTGGGTTCGAACCAGGTGTAATAATCCATCGCCTTGTAGAACTCGTTCACCTGCTCGGGCGTGATGTTCACCGGGTTGACGAACATGTTGGTCGCCCAGAGGTTGAGGTCGTCCATGGCGCCGTTGAAGTCGCGCAGCATGATCTTGGCCTCGGCGCGGTCCAGCAGGCAGGCGTCCGTGGTGAAGGCCGGATAGATGGTGCGGCGGTAGCCGGTGCCGGCCACCGGGTTGGTCACCTCGAACTCATAGGGAACGGTCCACCAGATGGTGTAGCGCAGACGGGAGGAAGTATAGTTCTTCGGCGTCATCTTGTAGACGGAAGCGTTCATCGCCTGATCCTCGGCCAGCCACGGGACGCGGCCGAAGAAAGTCTCCGTCAGCGCCAGGTTGGTCGTATGGCCGAAATGCTTGTAGGAGCCGCTGTAGTTGCCCCAGAAGAGGCCCTGGTTGGAGGCGCCGGTCTGGAGGAGCAGGTTGGACTTGCGGTCCGAACGTACATAGGCGGCGCTGGTCGTGGCCTTGTCCGGATAGTTGTTCTCCAGCTCGGCATAATCCCGGAGCTCGGGAACGACGCCCAGGCACTTGTCCGCATACTCGACCGCCTTGGCCCACTGCTCATAATAGAGATAGAAGCGGGCGGCGAAAGCGTAGGCGGCCTGCACGTTGAAATGGTACTTCGGAACCACGTAGTCGTCGGTGACATACTTCAGGCCTTCCTGGATGTCCTCGTCGATGCGGCGGTACACCTCGGCCACGTTGCTGCGCTCGTACTGCGGGCTCAGGCCCTGTTCGGGCTTGTCCATGTACGGGATGCCGGGATCGGTGGCGCTGGTCTGCGCATTATAGTTGAGACAGAAGACATTGACCAGGATGAAGTGGCCGTAGGCGCGGGCCAGGAGAGCTTCGCCGTAGGAGCCGGCCAGGTCGGGGTTCTCCTTGCCGCCCAGCTCTTCGATGGCCTCGAGAGCCTGGTTCGCGGCGGCGATGGAGCCCCAGTTGTTCTGCCAGATGTTCTCGGGGGACTCGTTGTTGGATTCGGTCACGTCCTCCCAGTTCCACACCTGCTCATAGAAGCGGTCGGCCGAAGCGGTGATGACGGCGGCGTTGTTGTCCATGTTGTCGGCCAGCAGTTCGGTCACCATCATGTAGTCCGTCCGGGAGTAGGCGTCTCCGAGGAGGGCTTTGATCTTCTCCGGCGTGTTGAGCTCGGCACGGTTGTCAGGCATCGTGTCCAGGAACTTGTCGCAGGAGGAAAGTCCTGCGGCCAGGCCCAGGAAAGCCGTAATGATATAAGTGTATCTTTTCATATAATATCCTCCTTGTTTAGATTCCAACCTTCAGGGTGAGGGTGAACTGACGGGGAACCGGAACGGCGACACCGCCGGTGTTGAAGAACTCCGGATCCTGGCCGTTCAGTTTCTTGTCGGCGTACAGCAGCGTCAGGTTCGTGGCCTGGAGCTTCAGGGACAGGGTGTTGCAGAAGATGGCATGGGCCCACTTCTTGGGAAGGTCATAGCTCAGGGAGACCTCCTTCAGGCGGATGAAGTCGCCGCGGGCGATGCGCTCCGTCGAATAGTTGTAGGCGTTGTAGGCGTAGGAGAGGTGCGTATCGTTCGTGTTCTGGACACGGCTGGCGATCACAGGGATGGTCGTGACGGCCTCGTCACCGGGAACCACCCAGCGGTTCTTGAATTCACGCGGCATGGCGATCAGGTCGCTGTAACGGGACTTGAACACACGGTCCAGACGGACCACGTTGCCGAAGGAGCCGGTGAGGAACACGTTCAGACGCAGGCCCTTCCACTCGAAGGTGTTGCCGAGGGAGCCGACATCCGTCGGGTCGGCGACACCGGAGTACTCCAGGAAGTGGAGCTTGTCGGGATCGGAGGTCTGGAAGTAGATGCCCGTGGTGGAGATGTTCTCGGTGAGCGTCTGGGTGTCAGGATCCCAGACACTGTCCTGGTCGACGAAGGTCGGGATACCTTCCTCGTTCAGGCCGCGGAACGGGATGGAGAAGATAGAGTGGTTCGGATAGCCCTCCTGGGCGAAGCCGGTGCCGCTCACCAGGTTGATGACACGGAGCGAATTGTACAGCTTGGTGACCTCGTTGCGGGAATGGGAGTAGATGAAGTTGGTCGTCCACTTGAAGTCCCGCGTACGGACGTTCTGGGTCGTCAGGGACAGTTCGAAACCGTCGGACTTCATGGACGCCACGTTACCGTACTTGATTACCTGTCCGCCGATGCCCTGGGTGTTGGTCCGGCCGATGAGGTCGTAGTTGTTACGCTTGTACCAGTCGCCCGTGAAGTTGATCCGGTTGTCGAAGAAGCCCAGTTCCAGGCCGAGGTTCAGCTCGTGCTTCTTCTCGAAGGTCAGGTCCGGGTTCGCGAGGTCGGAGATCGTCAGGATGGTCTCCCGGTCGTTCACGTTGTTTCTCCAGGGGTTGTAGGCCTCGATGACCACGTCGGAGTTCGTCACCCAGGACGGGCCGCTTTCAGCGGTCAGCGAGTAGGAAGCCTTGAAGGCCGCGTGAGAAAGGACCGGCTGCAGGGGGTGCATCCAGGATTCGTCGCTGATGTTCCAGCGACCGGACACGTTCCAGGTGGGCAGCCAGCGGGCCTGGCGGCTCTTTCCCAGGCGGTTGGAGCCTTCGTAACGGACGGTTCCGTTCAGGCTGTACCGGCCGAACAGGGAGTATGTGGCGGTTCCGAAGAACGCGGCGCGGCGCTCATGGGAGTTGCCCATGGTGAAGTACTGCGCATTGTCTTCGGCGCCCTTCTTGAAGACCTTGTAATTGTAGTTGGCGATTTCGCCCATGTCGTACTGGATGCCCCAGCCGCGGAACCAGATCTCATGACGGTCGATGGAGTTCACCTCGGCGCCGGCGTAGGCGTTCACCTGATGGATCCGGCCGAACGTCTGGCTGTAGTTCGCGGAAACACGGGCGTCCCAGCCGTTCATCTTGTTGTCGGTGCGCTGGTAGATACCGCCCACGGGCAGGATGGATTCAGGCACGGCGAACAGCACGTCAGGATCCGTGTAGAGGAAGGAGTTGCTGTCGCGGATGGTGGTGGTGGACATGGCCCGGTAGGCCTGCGCCTGGTTGGAGTCGTCGCGGATGTAATGCTCACGGGTGGTGCCGGCGAACTTGTAGGCCGCCAGGGCGGCCAGTTCCAGGTGGCCGAACAGCTTCCACTTGAGTTCTCCCTGGAAGCGGACGTTCGTCACGTCCAGATCCAGATAGTTGTTCTCCAGTTCATGGAAGATGTTGAAAGGAGCGTAGTTGCGCGTATAGAATTCATCCGGGTCCAGGGCGCGGGAGGTGTTCAGCGCGTAGGAGTACGGGTTGATGTCGAAGTCACGCTGGACGGCACCGTTCACGGCGTCGATGGTGGAACCCAGGGTTCCCGGCGCGCGCTGGTTACGGTACGAGGCGTTGCCGATGAGGTTCAGGGAGAGGTTCTCGACGATCTTGAACGTGGAGTTGATGTTGGCCGTGTAACGCTTGACGGCGCTCTGCACGGACCAGCCCGGGTCGTCCATCATGGACAGGGAGGCGTAGTAGTTGCCCTTGTCCGTACCGCCGGACATCGACACGGAGTGGTTGTGCTGGACGTTGTAGGTGAACAGCCGGTCGAACCAGTCGGTGTTGCGGTACTCGGCGGCGCGGAGGTATTCAGCCTTGGCCTCCTCCGTGTTCGGGAGACCGAACTGGCCGGCCGTCTCGTTGAACTGGCTGATCAGCTGGTACATCTTACCGTAGATACCGCTGTCCGAGGCGTTGGCCGTTCCCGCATAGAGGAGATAGCCCTTCTGCTCCAGTTCCTGGTAGATGGACATCTGGTCCTGGGAGTTCATGATGTTGAAGTTGGAGTAGCTCGGCTTCAGACGGACGGTGTACTCACCGGTGTAGCTAATGCTGCTGTGTCCCGCACGGCCTTTCTTGGTCGTGACCACGATGACGCCCGCCATGGCGCGCGCACCGTAGATGGAAGTCGCGGAGCCGTCCTTCAGGATGTCGAAGCTCTCGATATCGTCGGAGTTCAGACCGGCGATGGCCGAGGAGATCAGGGTGTTGGCGTCACCGGAGCTGAGGTCTTCCGCATCGACGTCGACCACGTCCTCCATGATGACACCGTCCACCACCCACAGCGGCTTGGAGGAGCCGTAGATGGAGGTGGCGCCGCGGACGCGGATCTTCGGGGCCGTGCCGAACGTACCGGAGACGTTCTGCACGGAGACACCGGCCACACGGCCTTCCAGGGAACGGGAGATGTCGGCGATACCGTTCAGCTTGGCCTCATCGGCGTCCACCTTCACGGAGGAGCCGGTGAACATACGGCGGTCCACCGAGGTCATACCGGTGACAACCGCCTGCTCCAGCATTTCCGAATCCGGTTTCAGGGCGATACGCACATTGTCCTTCACCGGCGTCTTTGTTTCCTCATAGCCCATGAAAGAAACCACGAGGTTCTTTGCACTTTGCGGCACTCCGTTCAATACGAAGTTACCGTCCAGGTCCGTGAGGGTTCCGATCTTGGTCTGGCCTTCCACGGTCACGAACGCTCCGACGATCGGTTCTCCGTCCTCGGCGGAGACGACCGATCCCCGGACCGTCCGCGTCTGCGCGGAAGCGGTCACCAGGCCAAGCAAGAGGGAACCGACACAGAGCACATAGGTTAGCAGTTTGGTTCTCATTTGTTAAGGATTAGAATGAAAGTTTTAGGCTTGTAAAGATGCAAGTTATGTAAATTTCCACAAAAACGCAACCTTTCCTTCAAAAAATTTTCATCCAAACTCACTGAATTACCTACACTAATTGTTAATAAAACAAAATCGGAAGGCCGCAGCCTTCCGAATAAAATGCACGAAAAAGAGAATATTTACTTACAATCTGTAATCAATCTGTCCCATATACACGCCCATCCATCCGTCCTGCACGACCGGGACCGGAATCCCGTCCAGATTCGGATGATATACCATTTCTTCCAGGAAGGTGTGGGAATGCCCCGTAACGAACAGGTCGATGTTCCGCGTCTTGGAACACAGAATCGGATCGATCACATCGCCCGGATTGTGTTCCGTGTAGCCGATGTGCGTGAGAGCGATCACGAGATCGCATTTCTCCTCCCCTTTCAAGAGGTCCGCATACTTCTGGACCGTCTCCACCAGCGGGAACTCCGGCACCCGTTCGGCGATGTCCCCCGCCACCATGGACTTGAGGTCACACAGGACGCCAAGGATACCGACCTTGAGTCCGGCCCGCTCCACGACGACATAAGGTTTCACGTATTTCCCGATCTCGAAGGGAGAGAAATCGTAGTTGCACACCACGACGGGCATCTCCAGGGAGGAAAGCCGCCGGCCCAGGTCCTCCAGGCCGTTGTCGAACTCGTGATTGCCCAGGGTGACCACGTCGTACCCCATGGCGTTCATGGCCTGGATCTCCAGGTTGCCGCCCAGTTCGGAGAAATACGTCGTTCCCTGGCAGAAATCGCCGGCGTGCAGCAGAAGCACGTTCTCCGCCCCTTCCGCATTCCGGACACTGTCCACGAAGGCCGCGCGCTCGATGATACCGCCCATGCCGGCATACTCGCCGGCTCGTTCGGGCTCGAAATGGCTGTGCGTATCGTTCGTGTGGAGGATCACCAGATGACGCCCGGGAGCCGCCTCCGTGCGCTGCCAGAGCCAGCCCGCTGCCGCAGCCAGCGCCACGGACAGGCAGATGAAAAGGATTCTCGCTGTCTTGTCCATCCCTTAGTCCTCCATGATTACGCGTCCGTCCTTCTTTCCGTCCAGGACGATGCCGGCCGCCTCCGCCTTCCGCACATACTCCAGCATCACGTCCCGCACGAGGACCGGGCTCAGCACCACGTCCTCCGCCAGGGCGCCGATGGCGATCTGGTCGCCGCCGGAGAGGAGGAAATCGATGGTCGCCACGTTATACACCTTGTCCGGGTCGATGGGTTTACCGCCCACCTCCGCCTCCACGAGTTCATGGGCCTTGACCTTCACCCGGCAGCCGCTCACGGCCTGGAAGGCCTTCGTCTTCGCGAGCTGCTCCAGCAGGCGCTGAAGGTTCTTCCCCCGGACCTTCGCGTAGCACATATAGTTCTTGAACGGGAACATCGCCTCGATGTCGTCCATCAGCACGGGTCCTTCCGGCAGCGGGATCCGGATTCCGCCGTAGTTGGTGACGGCGAAGTCCATGGGCACCTTATAATAATCGCTGGCCTTCTCCCGCAGCGCATCGGCCACGATGTTGCCCAGCGGCAGGTCGGGTTCCGTCCGCAGGTTCTCCAGCATCCGGGCGCTGTGCCCGACGACTTCCTTGAGGCGGGCCATCCTGGGCTGGGCCTCCATCAGAAGCATGGCCACTTCGGGCGTGGCGCCGTCCGTGAAATGCTTCCCGTTCGGAGCGATGTAATCGTCCTCGAACGTGCCCAGGGCGGAGTCCACGTTCTCAGCCGTAACCGGCACCACGCCGGTCCGGCTTCCGTCCATCGCCACCCGCTTCCAGGTCATCTGCGGGCCTTTCTGCGAACAGGCGGTGAGGGCGAGGAGCGACAGAAGGATCAACTTTGCCTTAACCATTTCCAAAGGTCTTTGAAGGTCGATTTCTTGCCATACATGAGGATACCCACCTTGTAGATCTTGGCCGACGCCCATGCGCACGCCACGAAGGTGAGCACCAGGAGACCGATCGACAGGACCAGCTCCCAGGTCGGAACGCCGAACGGAAGGCGGGCCAGCATCACGATGGGCGACGTGAAAGGAATCATCGAGAACCACCACACCAGCTGGCTCTCCGGCGCCCGGAAGGCGTAGAAGGCCACGAAGAAGCCCACCAGCAGCGGGATCGTCACCGGGATCTGGAGCTGCTGCGTATCGGCTTCGTTCTCCACGGCCGAGCCGATGGCCGCGAACAGCGACGCATACAGCAGGTAGCCGAACAGGAAGAACAGCAGGAAGGAGACGATGATCTCCGTATAATTCAGGGAACTGAGGGTGCCCATCACGGCCTGCATGCCGGTCGGACCCTCCGCCACGGCCGTCGTATCGGTCAGGGCCTGGAGGTCGAGGGTTGCACCGCCCATGCCGGTCCCGGCCATCTCCTGGACCATCTGCGTCTGGGACTCGTCCATGCCGCCGGTGATCTTGTCCAGGCCCACGATGCCGCCGATGACGCCGACGATCAGGCCCGTCAGGACGATCCACAGCAGGAACTGCGTGAGGGCCACCAGGGCGACGCCGATGATCTTGCCGAACATCAGTTCCGTCGCCTTGACGGAGGAGACGAGCACTTCCACTACACGGCTGGACTTTTCCTCGATGACGCTGGACATCACCATGCCGCTGAACAGGGCGATGAACATGTACAAAGCCATCGCCAGGACCATCGAGATGATCATGAACACCTCACTCTGGGAGATGGTCTCCTTGCCTTCCTCATCCACCGTATAAGAGGTCAGATGGATGTTGGAGTGGATGTCGGAAAGGATCTGGTCCAGCCCGTCGATCCCGTAGGAATCGATCCGGTAGGCCTCCACGGCGTCGTTGATCCGGTTCTCGATCACCTCGGCCGTCTCCATGCCCATGGGCTTGTCGGCATAGGTCGTGGCGGTCACGGACTTCGTGGCGCTGTCCAGCGGGGAGATGTACAGGAGGATGTCCGCATCGAACTCGCCCAGGCGGTTCTTCACGGCCTCCGGGTCGGTCTCCGGGATCTGCGTGAAAGTCAGCTGCTTCGTATTCTCCAGTTTCTCCATCACGATGCCGGAATTGTCGATGACGGCGATGCGCTTGGAATCGCCCTCGGTCCGGAGCATGATGAAGATCATCAGGGCGTACATGGCCGCGAAGAGGATCGGTACGCCGAAGGTCGTCAGCAGGAAGGACTTCTTCTTGACCTTGTTCAGGTACTCCCGCTGGATGATGATGCCTAATTTCTTGAAATCCATACTATTT
>ODAJ012105857.1_pt1 | contig 14160 bp, 13 predicted proteins | sample 1539241 | NCBI WGS metagenome assembly ODAJ01 (sample SAMN02144231, study PRJEB22623) | gut metagenome | biome: sheep rumen | host: Ovis aries | place: New Zealand
TTGGAGGGAGGGAAATACATGTCTGAAATCTACGTCAAGGAAAACGAGTCTCTGGACAACGCTCTGAAGCGGTTTAAGCGCAGCTGCGCCAAGTCCGGCGTCCTGGCGGATCTGAGAAAGAAAGAGTACTATCAGAGCCCCAGCGTGAAGCGTCGCAAGAAATCTGAGGCGGCCCGCAAGAACAAGAATAAGCGCTTCTATTGATTTTCTTTCAACATGAAAAAGCCAGCACCGAACCGGTGCTGGCTTTTTCATGCTTGGCTGCGTGTCCTCATTCCGACTTCCGCAGCCTGTACTTGTTCAAAATGGTTTCGGCGGGATCTGATACAGCAGGGAAGACAGTGACATATCCCTGCAGCGCCGAGGCTTTGATTTTAAGCGCTCTGGATCGCCCGTCAATATAGATGTCGCATTTTTCACGACCGTTTTTGGCTTCCTGCACCAGGTTTGCTGCGGCAGAATTCCCGTCAAAGGCGAGCAGGACGGAGGGACGACGCTTAAAGATCTCATATGCGAAGCTCTTGTACAGCCCAAGCCCGGTGGGCTCAATGGAGATGCGGACTGCTACTCCGCTGCGCTGCAGCCTTTCCCGTTCCATTCGACTGATCATGCTGGGCACGATGGCGAAAATTTGGAATCTGCCGTTGTTCTGCTCCAGCAGATAGCGTTCGTAACCGGCGCAGGAGTGTCCGATCACGAAAAAGACCTTATCTGGATCTGCTTCTGCCAGAAGTTTTTCCACAATCTGTTTGCCCTGGTCGCGCAGCTTGGTCACGTGTTGGTTGTTATTGAAGCTGCCGCCGGCCAGTACGATTGGCAGTTTTTCGGCAGGAAGGGGAGCGATTTGATCGCGCAGGGCAGCTTGCGCATCCAGCTTGTCATTGTTCAGCCACAGCACGTCAGTGGGCTTTCCGGTGTGCTCAATTCGGTCTGCAAAAAAGCTTTCTACGCTTTGATTCCCCAATGCATCTTCAAAAATCCTTGTTTTTTCCGCAAAATTCTGCTTGCTGCCGTTCAAAATCCGGTTGTCGTTTTCCCGGAGTTTACAGAGCTCCTCGTAACTCAGATTCAAGTGCTTTTCCAGGGAAAGCTCTTCTTCAATAGGATCGGTGCCATAAAGGGCGCAGCCGTCTGTACCCTGGACGCAGTGTACGCCGGCCCGCAGGAATGTTTTCAGCGGGTGCTTGCTCAAGTCGCTGAGATTGTTCAGCCTGACATTGGACGTGATCTGAAATTCCAGGACCACGTTGAGATCCTTCAGGTCCTGGAGCAGCTTTTTCCCCTTTGGGGTTCTCAGATCGGCGGCATAGAGACCGTGACCGATGCGCAGCCTGGGCATGGACTGATCCGGCGCCAGAGATTCATGGACAAGCCGAACGCTGTTTGCAACGTTATCCCGAAGACTGTCATTTTCGCCGGCATGAATTCGAATGACAAAACCGGGGGACAGGGCCGCGATCCGCACCAATTCCCGGATCACCGGACGCAGCTCCTGGATGTCGTTGATCTCTTCTCCGAGAATGTCGCTTCCCGCCACATAGGGATCGACCGCGACCGCCCGAAGCACCTGCAGATTCTCCGCCAGATAGTCGTTCGGCGTCACATGATCCTTGATGATCGTCAGCGGGACACGGCGTATCCCGGCCAAAAACCGGATCAGGACGCCGGTTTCCCGGGTGACGGCAGGCATGATCTGATGGACTTGCCGCAACAGCTCCACAGATTCTTTTTTCTTGACCAGCGAGGTGTCGGAAATCTCCACATATTGGATTCCGCATTTTGCATAAGAGCGCGCGATCCACAGCAGCTTATCCTGGAACAGGGTGTTGTCCCGATAATCCGGGTCCTCCCGGTCCGCCAGCATTCTGGCGCAGAGTCGCAGGATATCCGGCTCCGGAATCTGCTCAAGCCGGGAGAGAGGAACGCTCTCGTCCGCTGGAATGCCCTTGGTAAAGACATAGCGGTAGAGATACACCTTTTCCAGATTGGCGAAAACCGCCTGCCCGTCCTTGGGGATGGTGAGGGAATTGCGGATCTGGACGATGTTCCAGGCGGCATCGGGCAAGTTCCCCAGGATCAGTTCGGCAAAATTCAGATAGGTGTTGTCATCAATGCGGCGCTCCCGATATTTCCCCGTGAGGGAAGAATCGGAAAAACGCTGGGCGACTAGAGCACGCTGTGTTTCCAGCTTGGCCCGCTGTTCTTCTGTGCAGCGCAGGCCAAGCTTTTTGATATAGTACAGCGGATAGCGGATCTGGTGGATGATTCCCAGGGCAACCAGAATGTCCGGAGAGAGGTTTGCGTTCATATGCGTGTGCAGATCGGTGTGAAACTTGCACTCACTGCGGATGTATGTTTTGACGATGGTGCGCACCTCGTCCAGGCGATAGTCCTTGGTCTGGCTCATCAGAGTTTTGGAAATAGCGGGGATGGAGGCCTTGATCTCAATGCTTCCGTCAGGCCAGATGTTGGCGACCTTGGTGTTGCCCAGCCGGAAAATATAGAGCTCGCGATTGCGGCCGTCCACATAGCGGGGAACTGTTCCGCGAATGACCTTCAAGCCCTGCTCATCCTCGCTGACCGGAAGGGAGCAGAGCCTGGCTATGTTGGAAATCAGATTTCCGCTGTGATGATTCGGTGTTCGCAGGACATAGTGCAGGGTGTCACCATCCCGAAAAAGGTCCACTGCGATGTCCTTTTCCTTGTCCAGATAAAACTGACCGAAGCTTGTCATAGCGCCTCCTTGTCTCTTCGAATCGGGCAGCCGTCATTTTTGATATCATTATACCCGATCAACAGGGAAATCGTCAATCACCTGGAAAGAGGATGACGAGATGTTTTTCAGAACGCTTGGAACAATTGCATTTTCAGACGGATTCCTGTAGAATGACATCATATTGCAGACGGGGAGGAAAGTTGCATGAAAGCACTGGTTTTCGGCTCCTTGAATCTGGACACTGTTTATCAGGTCGATCATTTTGTTCAGCCGAGTGAGACGCTGAGCGCAGCGAGCCAGAGCGTAAATGCCGGCGGGAAGGGATTGAACCAATCCATCGCCCTTGCGCGGGCTGGCGCGGAGGTCTGGCACGCCGGCTGTCTTGGGGTCGGAGGCGAGCCGCTGCGTACGGTGCTGAAAGAAAACGGAGTGGATACCGGCTTTCTTCGTGAAGTGAAGGCCTTTCAGGGCAATGCAATGATCCAGGTAAATCCGCAGGGACAGAACAGCATTCTGCTCTTTGGCGGCTCCAACCAATGCATCTCAGAAGAGCAGGTCATGGAGACGATTGCGGCTTTTGATCCGGGAGACTGGCTGGTGCTGCAAAACGAAGTCAACGAGTTAGAGCTGATGGTGGATTCCGCCGCTGCTCGGGGCATGCGCATCGCGCTAAACCCTTCTCCATATAATGACAAACTTGCAGCCGTGGACTTTTCCAAAATCAGCTGGCTGCTTGTAAACGAGGTGGAGGCGGAGCAGATCAGCTCCAGCAGGGAACCTGCAGCAGTCTGGCGGCTGCTGCATGAGCGTTACCCTCGTCTTTCTCTTGTCATCACACTGGGCGGAGATGGCAGCGCGGCCTTTACGCCTGCAGAGACGCTCCGGCAAGAGGCCTTTCCCGTTCAAGCAGTCGATACGACCGGCGCAGGAGATACGTTTACAGGCTTTTTCCTTGCCTCTCAGATGAGAGGAGAGCCCTTGCGCGAGAGCCTGCGCGTGGCCTCCATGGCTGCGGCCATCAGCGTTACGAGAAGAGGTGCCGCGCCATCGATTCCAAGCCTGGCGGAAGTACTGAATGCGCTGGGCTGAACGCGCACGATCCCATTTGAATAGGACGAAGCCCGTTTCCGAGTTCTTTGATCGGAAACGGGCTTCCTATTTGGATTGTTCGAGCAAACAGCGCTATCCGCTCTTTTGAGTTCGGCAGCTTAATCACCCAACAGTTTTAAAAATCGCTTGTCGTTCATCTGCTCGTTGGTGAGATACGTTCCGTCTCGGAACAGCGCATAGGTCGTGATCGGGGTCGGCGCATTCTGCGCGTCTTCCCGCGTCTGCAGATGGACGGCCCGGAAGGGGATCTCTTTTTCGGCGGCCAGCTCTACAAGCATCGGGACGTATTTTGCGTTAAAGGGACACTGACTGGTGTAATAAAGCAGAAAGCCGGGGGCGTCCACGTGAGGGTGTCTGGCGCAATCCTTCAAGCACGGCCTTTTGCCTTCTGGCGTAAAGGGCAGATACCAGAGCTGAATCCCGTTGTCTGCCTCATCACAGACTGTGAAACCTTGATGCTGCAGGTATTTGGGATCGGCCAGGAAGGGACGCTTCTTCGCGGCGGAGAGAATGCACAGACCGGACTTCCCCTTGTCCTTGCTGTCGTTGATGCAGGCGCCAAGCAGATCATTGGAATACCCATGCCCTTTGAAGGCGCCGGATACCCAAAGGCAATCGATGTACATATAGTTTTCCGCGATGATCGGGTTCCAAGCATATTCGGCCGGAATGTACTCTATGAAGCATTTTCCCCGTTCCACGCTCTTCAAAAACACCAGGCCTTCCTCAAAACGCTCTGCAAGCCAGGCTTTTTTGGAAGCCACCTGTACATCCCGGTTATTGGAAATCGCGCAGCAAATATGCTCGTTATCCAGGTTTTCTCTGCTTAGGCGAATAAACTCCATTGATATAGCTCCTTCCGACAAAGTGCTTGAAGACCGGCGTTTTGCGGCTGCCCGGTCATCACTTCAAAGTCCATGTTGGTGAATCATATGAATGGGAAATCGGGGATGCGAAGGATGGCAGATGCTCCAAAAGGTCAAACAGAAGGCTGTCCTTTTTCGTTACTGTGAGTCATCAGCGTCACCGTTTCCACATGGCTCGTACGGGGAAACATATCCACAGCAGTGACTTCCTGAAGAATATAACCATTCTCCTGGAAACGGAGGATATCTCTCGCCAGGGTTGCGGGATTGCAGGAGACGTAAACAAGCCGCTCCGGAGACATGGACGCAACAGCGGTGACAGCCTCAAGGCTCATGCCCTTGCGCGGAGGATCGACCACAACGACACGTGGCCGTAGTCCCCGGGCAGCGAGGGCCTGGGCGGCGTCGCCGGCATCGCCGCACAAGAATTCTGTATTGAAAACACGGTTTTGCCGTGCGTTCTCTTTGGCGTTTGCTACGGCCTCCGGCACGATTTCCGCTCCGATCACGTGCCCGGCGTCCCGCGCCAGCCGCAAACTGATGGTTCCGGCTCCGCAATACAGATCAAAGGCCAGATCGTCCGGACCCAGAGCCGCGTATGCGGCGGCTTTTTCATAGAGCCTCTCCGCCTGAGGTGGATTGATCTGGAAAAAAGCCTGGGGCGCAAGCGAAAAGACAGAACCGCAAAGCCGATCGTGCAGCAGCATGTCCCCCCAGAGCGTGTAGAAATCCCCGGCCAGAATCGTATTTCCGGGCTTTTTGTTCACGTTGAGCACGATCCCCGTCAGCTCCGGGCATTGCTCTCGCAAAGAGCTTACGAGTTTCGCTGTGGAATTGCCAAAGCCCTTTGCCGTGCTGATGCAGACAACCGCATCCTTCGTGTGTATTGCCTGCCGGCAGAAAACAAAGCGCACGGTGCCGCGGCCGCTTTGTTCCTCATAAGCGCTGATCCCTTCGGAACGCAGGAAATCCGCCACTGTCCGGGCGCAGCGGCAGCTGAGCTCTGACTGCAGCAGGCAGTCCTCCACCGGGATGAGGTCATGGCTTCGCTCCCGATAGAAGCCGAAGCTCGCTTGTCCAGCCCGCTGGGCAAAGGCAAATACGGCCTTGTTCCGATATCGGTCAATTTCGGCGCTGCCGAGAATCTCTCCGGCCAGCACACACTGCTTCCCAATATGACGCAGGGCATCGTTCACCCGCATCAGCTTAAACCGGAGCTCCTCCTCATAAGACAGGTGCCGTGTGTCACATCCGCCGCATTTTCCGTACCAGGGACAGTCCGGCTCAACGCGCACCTCGGCAGGGGAGAGCAGGCGGAGTCCTTTGGCGTAGACGGCAGCATTTGTGACCTTCAGGATCTTGATCTCCCAGGCTTCCCCCGGGATCGTCCCAGGCACGAAAACCGCCCTTCCGGCGATCCGACAAACGCCGCAGGCCTCCGAATTGTAGCCCTCGATTTGAACCGTATAAATTTCGTTTTTCATGATCATGTCCATATTTTTATTGTATCACAGGGCTTTGCTCGAGGCAATCTTTCCCTGCGCTTGAAACAAAAGTTTTTTGGAAATCTTTCTTCCTCATAATTTTGGATTGCGGTCAAATACTATCGGCGTAATTCAGATTGGAGGCGCAACATGAAAAAGAAAATCCTTTGTGTTATGATGGCGCTGCTGCTTTGCGCATCTCTCTGCGCCTGCGGAGATATGCGTCAAGATCCGGCGACAAGAAATGACGACATGGACATTTTGCCGGACGTCAGCCCCATGATCTCTCCCGACAGACAGGATGGCGAAGTTACGGATGGCGATGGTTTTATCGGAAACGGTGAAAACGGCACGAGCCCTTCGCCCGCGTCGGTCTCCACGCCGATGCCCAGCCCCAGCATGAATCCGGATTCTTCGTCCAGCGCTGGTCAGAACGGAGCCGGAAGTAACACCGGAAGCAATGCCGGAAGCAATGCCGGAAGCAATGCCGGAAGCAATGCTTCTCCCAAGCCTTAAACGGAACAAAGACGCGGCGCACATTTGCGCCGCGTCTTTCCAACTTCCTCGCTGCCCAACGCTGGAAGAATTTGCGTCAGAGCAGCCCCAACTCCCGCATTACTGCGCGGAGCTTTGCCAAATGCTCCTCTGAAATGTCTGTGAGCGGCAGCCGCAGGATACCGCTGTCAAGCTCCAAAAGGCGCATGGCCGCCTTGACCGGAATGGGATTGGTTTCGATAAAGAGCGCGGAGAACAGGGACGCATAACGGGCGTAGAGCTCTGTTGCGGCTGGGTAGTCCTGCTCCAGGCAGAGGGAGCAGAGCTTGCTGACGGCAGAAGGTACAACGTTGCTTGCGACCGAGATCACGCCCAGCGCGCCAAGCGCCATCATGGGAACGGTATTGTCGTCGTTTCCGCTCCAGAGATTCAGCGCCTCTCCGCAAAGACTTCTGGTCCGGGCAATCAGACTGAAATCACCCGAAGCCTCTTTTACGCCGTTGATGTTGGGGTGCTGGGAAAGAATCTGGTAGCTTTCCGCTGAGATGCCGATTCCCGTGCGGCTGGGGACGTTATAGAGGATCATGGGGATCTCCACCCGGTCCGCTACATAGGTAAAATGCTCGATCAGCCCCTTTTGGGAAGTCTTGTTGTAGTAGGGGGTCACCATCAGCACAGCATCCGCTCCGACTGCTTTGGCGTTTTCGGCTTTTCTCAAGGCAGCGACTGTATTGTTTCCGCCGATGCCGACAATGACCTTCATGCGGCCCCTGCAGGCATTGACCGTGCGGCGGACCAGCTCGTTGTGTTCATCAGGGGAAAGAGTCGCATTCTCCCCGGTTGTGCCGCAGACTACGATAGCGGCAGTCCCGCCCTCGTATTGGGCCTGCAGGTTCTGCTCCAGTCGGTCGTAGTCAATGCCGTTTTCACAAAACGGGGTGATAATGGCGGTGCAGGACCCTTGAAATACAGCTTGTTTTTTCATGTTACCCTCCCATTTGAATTCTGCACAGCTTATGCGATATGCTTTGGTCATATGCGAAGCCCATTGAAAAGAATGGCATAATCTGTTATACTATTGCCACATTTGGGAAGGGGGGACCGACTTTTGAATCGAGGACTCAAGCGGGCCATCGCATTTCTATTGTCGGCCATTCTGCTGCTTTCCCTCTCCGTTTTCGCTTTCGCTGAGGATGATACCGATATCCGGGATCGAAAAGGGGCGGCTCCGGCCGAATCCACACGCCTGGATCGGACGCTGTATGCCGATGGGAGCGCCTATGACAATCCGCCCACGGATGTCCGCGTTGTGCGGATCGGAATCAGCTATGAGGATTCCGCGGTTGATCAGGCGTACTTTCGCAATCAGGGCGGCGGAGGATTCCGCATTGGATATTATGATGAACAGCGGTCTTTTCAGGAGATCATGCGGACCGGCTATGACCTGCTGAAGGTCTGCTGGGCAGGAAACGAAGAAAACGGCCTGATGGTCCAAGGCGGCGATTATGAGGAGATCCTATATCTTTCCCGTGAGGCGCAGAGCGTGGCCTTTGAGCCGCTTGACGGTGAGACAGCCTATGGAGACAGCGTATACCGCGGCGGCTTCGAGTGCCGAAAGTACGCTTATCAGCTGATGACCGTTGTGAACGTCGTGGATCTGGAGACCTATGTGAAGGGCGTTATCCCCTATGAGATGGCGCCGAGCTGGCCTTTTGAGGCACTGAAAGCCCAGGCGGTCTGCGCGCGGACCTATGTGGTTTACAATCAAAACGCTTATCCGGAGTTCGGATTTGATTTGACGGATAACACGGAAAGTCAGGTCTATCGCGGCACGACCTGGGCCACGGAAAAGACGGACGCCGCCGTGGACGCTACAGCAGGCGAGCTGATCCGCTACAAGGGCGAAATCTGCGAGATCTATTATTTTGCAGCGGACGGCGGTGCGACGGAGGACGGGCAATACGTGTTCGACTCTGATCGGCCCTACTTGCTGGGAAAGCGCGACCCCTTTGAACGGACGGTCAACTTCGGCTATCAGGCATGGAGAAGAACCTACACCGGGGAAGAGCTCTCCGCACGGATGGCGCTGCGGGATTTCCCCTTTGAGACCGTTCGCAGCATGGAGCTGGAGCGCTCAGCGCTGGGTAACGTGATCGCCATCACCTACGTGGGGGAGAGCGGAGCGCGCCTGCGTCTGCAGGGAAGAGACTGCTACGTTGCCATCGGGCTGCCGGACTGCCGCTTTTCCGTCTACTGGGACGGCAGCGCATTCCATTTTTACGGCAGCGGGCTGGGCCACAGCTGCGGCATGAGCCAGTGGGGTGCTCGTGCCATGGACGAAGTCTATGGATATGATTATAATGATATCATTCGATTCTATTTTACAGGAGCATACATCGCATGAGGAGAACAGATTTTTCCTTTGATTTACCCGAAGAACTGATTGCACAGACGCCGCTGCAGCGCAGAGATGCATCCCGTCTCCTGCGTCTGGACCGTGCGACCGGCTCTTTGGAGCACGCCCATTTTTATGATCTGCCCCGCTATCTCCGGAAAGGGGACTGCCTGGTCCTCAATGATTCCCGTGTCTTGCCCGCTCGTTTGATCGGCACACGCGCCTCGGGAGGCAGCGTGGAGCTGGTGCTGCTGCGGGACCTTGGCGAGGGAAGATGGGAATGCCTCAGCCGCCCCGGACGAAAGACCAAGCCAGGAACCGAACTGCTCTTTGGCGGCGGCGAACTGAAAGCTACGGTCCTCGAGGTCGCGGAGGGCGGGAATCGGATCGTTCAGTTCCACTATGAGGGGATTTTTCTGGAGGTCTTGGAGCGCCTGGGGAAGATGCCTCTGCCCCCCTATATCCGGGAGGAGTTGGAGGACGCCGAACGCTACCAAACGGTTTACTCCCACGAGCTGGGCAGCGCCGCTGCACCCACTGCGGGACTGCATTTTACCCAGGAACTGCTGCAGCAGATCCGGGATATGGGCGTTAACATCGCGTTTGTAACGCTGCACGTGGGCCTGGGGACATTTCGTCCGGTGAAGGAGGACGAGATCGAGGATCATCCCATGCACGCGGAGTTCTGCATTATCCCTGAGGAGACCGCTCGCCTTGTGAACGAGACGAAGGCAGCCGGCGGGCGAATCGTCGCGGTCGGCACCACATCCTGCCGCACGCTGGAGAGCTTTGCCGCTGAAGACGGCAGTTTGAAAGCATGCTCCGGCTGGACGAACATCTTTATCTACCCGGGCTATCGGTTCAAGTGCATCGACGCGTTGGTGACGAATTTCCACCTGCCGGAAAGCACGCTGATCATGCTGGTTTCTGCCTTGGCCGGGAGAGAGCAGATCTTGAACGCCTATCGCGTCGCAGTGGAGGAACGGTATCGCTTTTTCTCCTTTGGGGATGCGATGCTGATCATGTAAGATCGGAGAGACTGGAATGTATCATCTTTTGAAGCAGGAAGGCCGTGCCCGCCGGGGCGAGCTGCAAACCGCTCACGGTCTTATTCAAACCCCCGTCTTTATGAACGTAGGCACCCAGGGGGCGATCAAGGGCGCCCTCTCCGCCCGGGATCTGAAGGAGATCGGCTGCCAGGTGGAGCTCTCCAATACCTATCATCTTCATGTCCGGCCCGGCGATGAGCTGGTGAAGAAAATGGGCGGCCTGCATCGGTTTATGACCTGGGACGGCCCAATCCTCACCGACAGCGGAGGATTTCAGATCTTTTCCCTGGCCTCCTTGCGGAAAATCACCGAGGAGGGCGTGAAGTTCAACTCCCATGTGGATGGACGGCACATTTTTATGGGACCGGAGGAGAGCATGCGAATCCAGGCAAATCTGGGTTCGGATATCGCCATGGCCTTTGACGAGTGCATCAAGATCCCCTCTCCGAGAGAATATGTGATCCGCTCCTGCGAGCGTACTGTCCGCTGGCTGGAACGCTGTAAAACGGCGCTGGCGGCCTACAATGCGGAGGAGGATGCGGTGAACCCCGGCCAGATGCTGTTCGGCATCAACCAGGGCGCCGTGTTCCACGATATCCGCATCGCGCATATGAAGCGAATTGCGGAGCTGGACTTGCCCGGCTATGCAATCGGCGGGCTGGCAGTAGGAGAGACCCACCAGGAGATGTATGATACCATTGAAGCGGTGGAGGAATACATGCCGAAGGACAAGCCCCGTTATCTCATGGGCGTCGGGACCCCGGGCAACATCCTGGAATCCGTCGCACGGGGCGTGGATTTCTTCGACTGCGTCATGCCGGCGCGCAACGGGCGGCACGGACATCTCTTCACCTGGAACGGCATCATCAACATCAAGAACGAAAAGTACGCTTTCGACGATCAGCCCATTGATCCGCAGTGCGACTGTCCGGTTTGCCGCCGATATTCCCGCGCCTATCTTCGACACCTGTTCAAAGCGGAGGAAATGCTGGCCATGCGCCTGGCCGTTGGACACAATCTGTATTTCTACAATAGCCTGACCCGGAAAATCCGGGAGGCGCTTGACGAGAACCGCTTCGATGCGTTCCGGCGCGAATATGCGGAAATTTTGGACAAACGAATCTAATCATCTTGCAATTATCGGGTTGTGCATGTATAATACAGCCATATTGATTACGGAGGTAAGCCCCATATGTTTTTACTGCTTGAAACTGCTGCCGCTGAAGGCGCACAGGCCGGTGCCGGCTCTATGTTCGGCGGATTGTTGATTCCCCTGGTCCTGATGTTTGTTCTCATGTATTTCCTCATGATTCGCCCCGAGAACAAGCGGAAGAAGAAAGCCGAGGAGATGCGGAGCAATCTGAATCTTGGCGATGAAATCACCACCATCGGCGGCATCACCGGCAAGATCGTCCAGGTCACGGAAGACACTGTCACCTTCGAAACCGGCGAGGACCGGGTTCGGATTCAGGTGAAGAAGTGGGCCGTCCAGACCACGGCAAAGCTGGAGGCGGAAGAGGCCAAGTCAAATAAAGGACGTTCATAAACCTGCATGAGTCACCCCCACGAAGAATAGGATGTAACAATCTTATTCCGTGGGGGTGTTCTTTTGGATAAACGCATCAAAGGTCTGGGTGGAATACGGCCGATGCTGCGGGCGCTGCTTGCCTGGCTCTGCGCGGCGCTGTTTCTGGTCACAGCATCAGCCGCCGTGCTTGCCCGCGCAGGGACAGGCTCGGACGTGCTGGGTTATATCAGCTCCGGCATCAGCTTTATTTGTGCAGCTGTTGCCGGACGTTGTCTGATCGAAAAAAAGGGGGAAGGCTTGCTCCTCCAAGCGGCTGTTTTGTCTGTTCTGCTGACGATCCTGCTGCTGACCTTCGGCTTTCTCATCAGCGACCGAAGCTTGGAGCCCTCGGGCATTTTGAGCGTTGCCACATTTACCGTGTCCGGGGTGCTGTTTGGCTGTGTGCTTTTGGGAAAATGGGGGAGGGGACGGAAAAAGAGCAGAAAAGGGATATCGGTCCGGTCATCCGGTTAACATAACGAAATAGCAATAAAAGATTCTTTCTCGCCAGACGCCACAAGATGTTGGGAAGCGCGGCGAAAACTGCCAAAAATATGCGCTACAAATTGTGTCAATAGGTTACAATAGTTAACATAAAGAAAAAATATTTTGGAAAAAGGACTTGAAAAGTTTGCAGTTTTGTAATATATTGTTATCGCAATGTCGTTATGTCAATCGTGCGCTTATGCGTTCCCGCAGCGGGGAGCTTGGCGGATGAGCGGCGCACGAACGAGACCCCGCTGGGACCAGCCTTCCGTTTCGGATCTGATGGTGCTGTTCCTGGCTTTTGTGACCGGGGCCTGTGCAGCATGCTTTGGGGCGCGGCTGATTCCGGCAATTTCCAGCCCCAGAATCTATTGGAGCGTTTTGCTGTCAGCGGTGATGATCTTCTCCGTCTCTATGGTCGGAAGCGTTTTACTGCCGGTTTGCACGGTGTTTTGCGGTGTTTTCGCAGAGCAGGGGGCCATGAGCTGGATGGAAGCAGTTGACAGCGGCAGCTTCGGACCGTTTGGCTTGCTGCTGAGCAGCCTGGTTCTGGTTTCTTTGTTCTTTCTGATTTCCGCTCACGGCATGACAGTGTCCTGCGCCATGCAGACCGCAGCCCAGCGGGGCAGCCCGACAGCGCGAGAAATCTATCGGAAGGAATTCCAGCTTGTTATTCTTTTGTGGATTGCAGCCTTGGCTGCTGTATTCTATTTCTATTGACAGACATCCGGAAGAAAGGAGGGAGCCGTTTGCAGAATCAAGAATGCCTGCAGATATTTGAAGCGTATCTGAAGAACGAAAAAAAGGCTTCTGCAAATACTCTCAGTTCCTATCTCCGGGATATCCGTCAGTTCGGCGCGTATCTGGACCTGCACGCGGAGTGCGGCATCGTGGATGCCGATGAGACAGAAGTCAGCGAGTATATCAACTGGCTCAAAAGCAACGGAAAATCTGTTGCGACAGTTTCCCGCTGCATTGCTTCTTTAAAGAATCTGTATTCCTTCCTGTGCCTGCGGCAGATCGTGGAGACCAATCCCGCCTCTCATCTGGTAACCGATAAGGGCGTTCAAAAGCTACCCCAGATCCTGACCAGCAGGGAAGTGGAGCTGCTCTTGGAGCAGCCGGAATGCGTGGATGCAAAGGGCTACCGGGATCGGGCGATGCTGGAGCTTCTGTATGCAACCGGCATGCGGGTCACGGAGCTGATCGATTTGAACATCGGAGACGTCAATCTTGGCGCTGGCGTGGTGCGCTGCGCCAGCCGCGGGAAAGAGCGTTTTGTGCCCATGTACCCGGCGGCGATCAAAGCGCTGAGCGAGTACATCGACCTGGTCCGGCCGCAGATGCTGGCTCTCCCGGACGAGGAAGCGCTGTTTGTCAACGTCAGCGGTGAACGGATGTCCCGCCAGGGCTTCTGGAAGATCATCAAGTATTATCAGAAAAAAGCAAAAATCGAAAAGGATATCACTCCACACACGCTGCGGCATTCCTTTGCCGCGCACCTGCTGGAAAACGGCGCGGATATTCACGCCATTCAGGAGATGCTGGGTCATGCCGATATTTCCTCCACGCAGGTTTATTCTCATCTGGTGAAGAAGCAGCTGAAAGACGTGTACAACAAAGCCCACCCGAGGGCTTGAAGAGGATGAAAAAAACGGACGCCGAAGCGTCCGTTTTTTTCTGGTATGAGTTGGCCTGTAAGCCGGGTTCTGTCGAGAACGACCATCTATCTAGGCCAACGGTTGCCCGTTGGCTCAAGCCACCTCCTGGGGACGGCCGGGCCGGCCTGTGTGTCCCCGTTCCACGGTGTTGCTCCGGATAGAGTTTACAGCAACCACATGTCTCCATGGGTTGGGTGAGCTCTTACCTCGCCTTTCCACCATCACCGCGTCCAAGACGCGGCAGTCTATTTCTGTTGCACTTGTCCGAGGGTCACCCCTGGCGGGCGTTACCCGTTATCCTTGCCCTGTGGAGCCCGGACTTTCCTCATGT
>ODAJ012172088.1_pt1 | contig 14149 bp, 12 predicted proteins | sample 1539241 | NCBI WGS metagenome assembly ODAJ01 (sample SAMN02144231, study PRJEB22623) | gut metagenome | biome: sheep rumen | host: Ovis aries | place: New Zealand
ACATCAGCGACAAGCCTGCCGACGAGCCCTCGCGCTCCAGGTAAGCAGCAGCGGCAAAGCGCCCGGCGGTCTCCCCGCCGGGCGCTTTTTTATTATCCCCCTTTATCCCTCCTTATCTCCACAAGCCTTCATTAAGCCAGAACCGTCTGCAGGGAATGCATTACCTTTGCAGTAGGAAATCCGGAAATCCTGCAAACAGTTCACTTAATGTTCAACCAACACAAAAACTAAACAATTATGGCAAACAAGATTCCCTTAAAGATTAACGTTCGTAAGAACAACAACGAGAAGTCAGACAGCTACGGACAGTACTTCCCCCTGGTGGAGCGCGTCACCACGCTGAGCACCCGCGCACTGGCCGACCACATGGCCAAGCACGGCAGCATCTACACCCTCGACGTGCTGGAGGGCGTGCTGCGCAAGCTCGCAACCTGCATACCCGAGCTGGTGGGCGAGGGCAACGCCGTGAAGCTCGACGGCCTGGGCACCTTCTTCCCCACGGCAGAGGGCAAGAAGGGTGGAGCCAGCGAGGCTGAGCTGGCAGGCTACAACCCCTACGACTACGTGGAAGGCATCCACGTGCGCTTCTACCCCGATAACTCCAAGCTCGACGCCATTACCAGCCGCGTCTTCAAGGACCAGGTGCACATGGTGGCCAACTGCGTCGTAGAGACCGAGAAGAAGGCCGTAGAAGGCAAGGAGAAGGTGCTCACCACCCTGACGCCCATTGCCGACTTCGTCATCAAGAAGAAGCAGCAGCCCCAGCCGTAGGCCCGGCTTCCCTCTCACCAAAAGAGGCTCCTCCCCGCAAAAGGGAGGGGCCTCTTTTCGGATGTCGAGCTCAGCATGGTGCCCAGCAGCGGTATAAGGAGTCCTACGAGGAGAATGGTTGTCATAGATAAGCGTAATAGTTTAGTCGTAAACCTTAGCTTGACGCTCGCCCTTCAGCACAGCCAAGGCGTTGAGGGCGAGGGCCTCCATTTCGTCTTCGCCAGGGAAGACATAGACGGGAGCCAGGAAGCCTACGCGACGGCGCAGCTCGCTGACCACGTAGTCGGAATGGGCTATGCCGCCCGTGAGCAGGATGGCATCGATGTTGCCGCAGAGCACGGCCGCCTCGGCCGCGATGTTCTTGGCCACGTGGTAGAGCATGGCATCGACAATGAGCCGGGCGTGCTCGTCGCCCTGCTCGATGCGCTTCATGATTTCGCGCATGTCGTTGGTGCCAAGGTGGGCGTTTAGCCCCGCCTTGCCGGCTATGCGCTTCAGGAGCTGCTTCTCGCTGTACTTGCCGCTGAAGCAGAGGCGGATAAGGTCAGCAGCGGGCAGGCTGCCCGCACGCTCGGGCGAGAAGGGGCCTTCGCCGTCGAGCGCGTTGTTGGCATCGATGGCCCGTCCCTTTTCGTGGGCGGCCACGCTGATGCCTCCACCAAGGTGACAGATGATGAGGTTCAGGTCTTCGTACTCACGGCCTATGCCACGGGCGTAGCGGCGGGCTATGGCGCGCTGGTTCAGGGCATGCCAGATGCAGATACGCGGCATGAGGGGCGACCCGCTGATGCGGGCCAGCGGCGACAACTCATCGACGACGCCCGGGTCGGCTATGAAGGAGCGGCAGCGGGGTTTTTGGGTGATGGGTGTTGGGTGTTGGGTGTTGGGTGTTGGGTGTTGGGGGTTGGGTGTTGGGTGTTGGGTGTTGGCATTGTTGATGGCAGTGGCTATCTCGTAGGCTATGAGGCAGCCCAGGTTGCAGGCATGATTATGCATGACGCAGCCGTGAAGCGTATCGCCAAGCATGCGGTCGTTAATTTCATAGACACCGCCGCTCAGGGGCTTCACCAGTCCGCCACGGCCAATGACGGCATCGAAGTCGATAGGAATGCCCGACTTCTCCAGCTCGTCGAGTACCAACTGTCGGCGGAAGTCCTGCTGCTCGGTGACGTCGCCATACTTCGAGAGCTCGTCGGCCGAGTGGGTGATGTTACGCAGCAGGATGGGTTTCTCGTCGTCGAAGACGGCCATCTTGGTCGATGTGCTGCCGGGGTTGATGACCAGTATTCTCATAGCGCGGCAATGGCAAAGAGGATACTGTTGAACTTCACATCGGCCGAGTCGCCGCGCGAGGGCAGAATGACCGGAGCAGTAGGTCCGCAGAGCATGCCCGCCGTCTTGGCACCGCCGAAGAAGGTCAGGGCCTTATAGAGAATGTTGCCGGCCTCGATGTCGGGCAGGATGAGTCCGTCGGCCCGGCCCTCGAGGGGCGAGGTGAGTCGCTTGGCGGCCAGTGCCTCGGGCGAGAGGGCCGTCTTGAGGTCTAACGGCCCATCGACGATGCAGGGGCCGAAGTCGCCCTGGCGAGCCATCTGGATAATGTCCTGATAGCCATCGACGAAGGGGAAGGCCTTACCGCCATGCTCGGCACAGTGGAGCAGGGCCAAGCGGGGCTCGTCGATGCCCAGTTTGCGGCAGGTGTCGGCCATGTAGCGCACCTGCTCGACGCGCTGTTCCTGCGTGGGGTAGGGAATGACGGCTGCGTCGGTGAAGAACAGCAGCTTGGGGTAGCCGGGCACCTCGGCAGCGGCTATGTGGGTCAGCAAGCGCCCCTTGGGCAGGATGCCCGTCTCCTTGTTGAGCACGGCGCGGAGGAGCTGGTCGGTACCTATGAGGCCTTTCATGAGCACGTCGGCCTCGCCCTGACGCACCAGGCTGACGGCCTTGGCAGCGGCCACGGTGGGGTCGTCGTCGTCAATGTAAAGAGGCTGGGCTATGCCTAACTGTTCGGCTTCGGAAAGTGCGGCACGTGTGGCGTCGTCATAGACGCAGACGGCGGCAATGCGGCGCAGCGCGGTGCGCTGGCTCAGCAGGGTCTGTAGTTCGTTGAAGGTTTTTATCATAGTTGTTTTCTTTTTTGGGTTATAGTGACTATAGTGACTATAGCAACTATAGCAACTATAGAAACTATAGCAACTATAGAAACTATAGAAACTATCGGGCCAACTGGCCCTTGTACCACTCGAAGAGCTTGCGCACACCGTCGGCTATCTCGACCTTGTGGGTCCAGCCGAGGCGGTGGAGCTTGCTGACGTCGATGAGCTTGCGGGGCGTACCGTCGGGCTTGGAGCTGTCGAACTCGATGACACCCTGGAAGCCTACAGCGTCAGCCACTAAGCGGGAGAGCTCACGGATGGTGAGTTCCTTGCCCGTGCCGACGTTGATGTGGCAGTTGCGTATCTCGCCTAACGAGGGTATGGCACCGCCACGGCCTGCCGAGTGGTTGCGATCGACCGCACCGTCGGTCGTGGCACCGTAATGGACGCTGCTGTACTTCTCAATGCCGATGATGTCGCTGAAGCTGACGTTGAGCAGCACGTGGACAGAGGCATCGGCCATGTCCTCGCTCCAGAGGAACTCGCGCAGCGGCGTGCCCGTGCCCCAAAGCACCACCTTGTTGTCGTAGATGCCGTACTTAGCCAACATGTCCAGTATGTCGTCACATTGTGACGACCCGTTGACTCCCTCCACGGGACGGGCATTGAGGTCGTGCCGAATGGCCGTCCAGTCGTCATCATGTATGAGCTTGGCCAGATAAATCTTGCGCATCATGGCCGGCATGACGTGGGAGTTCTCAAGGTGGAAGTTGTCGTTAGGCCCGTAGAGGTTGGTAGGCATGACGGCAATGTAGTCGGTACCGTACTGCAGGTTGTAGCTTTCGCACATCTTCAGGCCGGCAATCTTGGCTATGGCGTACTCCTCGTTGGTATATTCCAAGGGCGAGGTGAGGAGGCAGTCTTCCTGCATGGGCTGCGGCGCATTCTTGGGGTAGATGCACGTGGAGCCGAGGAAGAGCAGCTTCTTGACACCATGGGCGTAGGCCTCGCTGATGACGTTGCACTGTATCTGCATGTTCTGCATGATGAAGTCGGCACGGTAGAGCGAGTTGGCCATGATGCCCCCCACGAAGGCGGCGGCCAGCACGACGGCGTCGGGGCGCTCCTCGTCGAAGAAGCGGCGCACGGCTAACTGGTCGGTCAGGTCGAGCTCCTTATGGCTGCGCCCCACGAGATTGGTGTAGCCCCGCTGAAGCAGGTTGTTCCAGATGGCCGACCCCACGAGTCCGTGGTGGCCTGCCACGTATATCTTACTGTCAGGCTGTAACATAGTCATTCAGGCATTTGGGCTTTGAGGAAGAGTTTGCGCACGAACTTCATGTCGTGGCGTACCATGATACGCACCAGTTCCGGGAACGGTGTCTTGTGGGGGTTCCAGCCTAACTGCTGGCGGGCCTTGGTGGGGTTGCCGAGCAGCTGATCGACCTCGGCAGGACGGAAGTACTTAGGATCGACCTCGACGAGCGGAAGGCCGGTCTTCACGTCGTAGCCCTTCTCGTCGATGCCTTCACCCTCCCAGCGCAACTCGATGCCGGCCTCCTTGAAGGCCAGGGTGCAGAACTCGCGCACGGTGTGGTACTCGCCCGTGGCAATGACGAAGTCGTCGGGCTGGGGCTGCTGCAGAATGAGCCACATGCACTCTACGTAGTCCTTGGCGTAGCCCCAGTCGCGCAGCGAGTTCAGGTTGCCTAAGTAGAGTTTGTCCTGATAGCCCTGGGCGATGCGGGCAGCGGCCAGCGTAATCTTGCGCGTCACGAAGTTCTCGCCACGGCGCTCGCTCTCATGGTTGAACAGGATGCCGTTGCAGCAGTACATGCCGTAGGACTCGCGGTAGTTCTTCATAATCCAGAAACCGTAGAGCTTGGCCACGGCATAGGGCGAACGCGGGTAGAACGGCGTGGTCTCGCTCTGAGGCACCTCCTGCACCTTACCGTAGAGTTCGGAGGTGGACGCCTGATAGATGCGGCACTTGTGCGTTAGGCCACAGATGCGCACGGCCTCCAAGAGGCGCAGCACGCCGTTAGCATCGGTGTCGGCCGTGTACTCCGGCACTTCGAACGATACCTTGACGTGGCTCTGGGCGGCCAGGTTATAAATCTCGGTAGGCATGACTTCGCTGATGATGCGAATAAGCGACGAGGAGTCGGTCATGTCGGCATAGTGCAGGTTGACAAGGCGCTTCTTCTTCATGTCGCGCACCCACTCGTCTAAGTAAAGATGCTCAATGCGCCCGGTGTTGAACGATGAGGAACGGCGCAGCAGGCCGTGGACTTCGTAGCCCTTCTCGATAAGAAACTCGGCCAGGTAAGAGCCGTCCTGACCGGTTATTCCAGTGATTAATGCAACGTTTCTTTCCATTGTTTTGTTTCTTTCCATTGTTTTACTTGTCTTCGCCTGAGAACTGCTTGATGCGCTGTTCGTCGGACAGTTTACATATTAATAAGGTGTCGTCGTTCTCGGCAACGATGTAACCATCGAGACCCTGAACGACGACTTTCTTTTCCTGAGTGGTATGGATGATGCAGTTGTAGCTCTCGTAGAGCGTCACGTCGGGACCGATGGCGGCATTGCCGGCCATGTCCTTCTTAGACTGCTCGAGCAGCGAGCCCCACGTGCCCAGGTCGCTCCAGCCGAAACTGGCCGGGCAGACGAAGATTTCGTCGGCTTTCTCCATGATGGCGTAATCGACCGAGATGTTCTCGCAGCTGGGGAAGCGGGCGTTGATTTCCTCCTGTTCGCGCTCCGTGCCATAGATGGGGAGCAGGGCCTCGAAGATCTTGGCCATCTGAGGCTGGTAGATGCGGAAGGCATTGACGATGGTGGAGACGTTCCAGATGAAGATGCCGGCATTCCAGTAGTAGTTGTTCTTCGAGATGTACTGTTGGGCGGTAGCCAGGTCGGGCTTCTCGCGGAACGAATCGACACGGAAGATGCTCTTGTTGCGCAACGAGTGGGCCGAGAGGTCGGCCTGAATGTAGCCGTAGCCCGTCTCGGGGCGAGTGGGCTTCATGCCGAGCGTGACGATGGCGTCGCTGTCGGCCGTGAAGTTAAGACACTCGGTGATGACACGGCGGAACTCCTGCACGTCGAGCACCACGTGGTCGCTGGGCGAGACGACGATGTTGGCCTTGGGGTCCTTCGACTTGATGCGCCAGGAGACGTAGGCAATGCAGGGTGCCGTATTGCGACGGCAGGGTTCGCAGAGGATGTTGCCACGAGGCATGTCGGGCAGCTGCTCGTGGACGATGTCGGCGTACTTCTGGTTAGTGACCACCCAGACGTTCTCTGGTTCGCAAAGGGTGGCAAAACGCTCCACGGTAAGCTGAAGCAGGCTCTTGCCCACACCAAGAACGTCGATGAACTGCTTGGGGCGTTCGGAAGTGCTCATGGGCCAGAAGCGACTGCCTACGCCTCCGGCCATAATGACGAGATGATTGTTCGATTTTGTCATACCGAAATAGTTTTAAGTTTTGTAGTCGGCAAAAATACAAAGAAAAAAAGAAATAAGCGAAGAATTACGCTTCTTTTTTTGCCTTACGCCCTTTTAGGAAGGATTTGGCGACGAAATAGAGTACTGCCAGCACCACTACGGCGACAATGGCACCGACGATGTAGTGGTTGTACTGCTCGATGGTGGCCTCGAGCTGGTCTTCGGGCACGAAGGTAGAGAGATACCAGCCCATGGCGGCCAGAATGGCGTGCCACGCACCGGCGCCGATGGTGGTATAGAGCAGGAACTTCCAGTAGTTCATGCGGGCCAGGCCGGCGGGAATGCTGATGAGGTGGCGAATGCCGGGAATGAGACGGCCGGTCAGCGTGGCTGCCACGCCGTGGTTGTCGAAGTAACGCTCACTCTTCTCCACCTTCTGCTGGTTCAGAAGGCAGAGTTTGCCCCAACGGCTGTTGGCAAACTTATAGATGACGGGACGGCCCACGTAGAGCGCCACGAAGTAGTTGATGCTGGCACCAAGGTCAGCCCCGATGGTGGCAAACAGGACGATCAGGAAAACGTTGAGCTGGCCACTGGCAGCATGGTAGGCGGCAGGGGCGACGACAAGCTCGGACGGTACAGGGATGACGGTGCTCTCCAGGAGCATCAGCAGGAGAATGGTGGGGTAGTTCAGATTGCTAAGCAGGGTGGATATGAAACTCATCGTTCTAATTTGTTTTTTATGTAGTCGTAATAGTCGGCGGGCTCCATCTCGTCAGGAAACAGCCGGTCGAGCACCATGCGGGCCTCGTGGGGATTCCTTTCGACAGCCAACTCCAGGTACTTCATGAACTCCTTGTACTTCTGCAGTCGCCAGCAACACAAGGCCATGTAGGAGAAACCCTCGTCGTAGTCGTCGGGAGCATACTTCAGGAACTGCTTGAACAGCGTGTAGGCCGCCTTGGTGTAGCCGTTGTCGAGGAACGAGACAATGATCTTCAGCAGGGCCTTCGGAGCCGACTCGGCCTGCTCAATAGCCTGACGAAAGTACTCCTCGGCCTCTTCGGGCCGCTGGTTTTCCAGCATGACGTAGCCGCGCATGACGAGAACGTCCTCGTCGTAGCAGTTGACGTCCTTCAGTTCGTCGAGACAACTCATGGCTTTCTGCACGTCGCCCCGGTAGCTGTAGGCAAAGGCCAGTTCCTGGTGTATCTGCAACGTGTAGATGGAGTCGTCGCAGGTCAGCTCGCGGGCACGCTCGAAGTGCTCAATGGCCTCGTCGTTACGGCGCATACAGTAGAGGCAGGTGCCTATCTGCAGCTCTACGTAGTCGTAGCCGGGCTGTAGCTCGTTGAAATGCTCGTAGTTGCGCAGCGCCTCCTGAAAGTTGTTCTGGTGGTACAGGCCGTTGGCCTTGATGAGTATGCTCTCAGGCTCGTTGGGGTCTATGGCCAGGGCGTAGCCGATGCTCTCAATGGCTTCGGAGTTGTGGTCGTTGACAATCTGGTTGGTGGCCAGCTGCTTCCAGTACTTGACGGAGTAGGGGTCGTAGTCCAGCAGTTCGTTGAAGAGTCGCTCGCTGTCCTTGGTCTTCCCCAGGGCGAAGAGTATCTGGGCCATGAGTTCCTTGAAGTCCGGCGAGTCGTCGCCCGGCGAACGCATCATCCACTGCTGTGCCTTGTCGAAGACGCCGTAGTCGTACCAGATGTTGGCCACGTCCATGACGAAGTCGGCGTGTTCCTCGGGCGGTACGTCGCGGAAGTAGTCTCTGAATAACCGGTCGGCTTCCTCGATCTCATCCTTCGCAATGAGCACCTCGCCCTGCATGTACTGGTAGTTAGGGTCGCTCTTGTCGAGAATCTGGTCCAGGAAATACTCTGCCCCCTCTATGTCGCCTATCTCCAACTGCTGACGGGTCTTGTAGAGCAGCGGGCCGGTAGCGCCAGGGTTCAGGGCAGAGGCCTGCCCGATGGCGTCGTCGGCTTGCTCGTCCATGCCCATGTAGTGGTAGTAGTCGGCAATGTCGGTCAGCTCGTCGGGGTCCATCAGCACGGGTTGCCCCTCGCTGATGGCCTCTTCGTAGCTTTCGAGCATCTCGCGGAATTCCTTACTGTCGAAGTAGTCGTCTCCGGTTCGTTTCATTCTCTAATGGTTTATTTCCTCCACGTATCTTTGAGTCCGACGGTACGGTTGAACACCAGATGGTCAGGACGGGAGTCGAGGTCGGGAGTAAAGTAGCCTATGCGCTGGAACTGCAGGAAGTCGCCCGGCTTGGCATCCTTGAGGTAAGACTCGACGTAGCAATGGTCGAGCACGGTAAGGCTGCCGGGGTTCAGCAGGTCACGGAAGTCGGCCTCTTCGGCTGCGGGATTCTCAACCGAGAACAGACGGTCGTACAACCGCACCTCGGCCGGCAGACAGTGACCACAGCTGAGCCAGTGGAGCGTCTTGCCCTTAATCTTGCGGTCGGCACCGGGCAGTCCGCTGCGGGTCTCGGGGTCGTAGGTGGCATAGACGGTCACGACGTTGCCGTCGGCATCCTTGTCGCACGGGTGCTCCTCGTCACACTTGATGATATAGGCATTCTTCAGGCGCACCTCCTTGCCGGGAGCCAGACGCTGGAATTTCTTCTCGGCCACCTCCTGGAAGTCGTCACGCTCAATCCAGAGCTCGCGGCTGAAGGTAATCTGGTGGGTGCCGTCGGCCTCACACTCGGGGTTGTTCACGGCGGTGAGCTCCTCGGTCTGGCCTTCGGGGTAGTTGGTAATGACGAGCTTGACGGGGTTCAGTACGGCGCTGACGCGGCAGGCTCGCTTGTTCAGGTCGTCGCGTACGGCAGCCTCAAGCAAGGCGTAGTCGTTGAGGGCGTCGAACTTGGTGTAGCCAATGGAGTCAATGAAGTTGCGAATGCTCTGGGCAGAGTAGCCACGACGACGCATGCCGCAGACGGTAGGCATGCGGGGGTCGTCCCAGCCGCTGACCAGCCGTTCATCGACAAGGGCCTTCAGCTTGCGCTTCGACATGACGGTATAGGTCAGGTTCAGGCGGTTGAACTCTATCTGTCGGGGACGGTAGTCGTACTGCTGGTCCTTCTGCTGTAGCAAATCTACAAACTTGTCGTAGAGCGGACGGTGGGGCACAAACTCCAGCGTACAGATGCTGTGGGTGACACCTTCGAAGTAGTCAGACTGACCGTGGGCAAAGTCGTACATGGGGTAGGCATGCCACTTGGTGCCCGTGCGGTGGTGCGGGGTATGAATGATGCGGTAAATGACCGGGTCGCGGAAGTGCATGTTCGGATTGGCCATGTCGAGCTTGGCACGCAGCACCATCGAACCCTCGACGGCCTCCGCCGTGTTCATGTGCTCAAAGAGCCGCAGGTTCTCCTCAATGGGGCGGTCGCGGAAGGGACTGGCCGTTCCGGGCTGGGTGGGCGTACCCTTCTGCTGGGCTATCTGCTCCGAGGTCTGCTCATCGACGTAGGCCAATCCCTGCTTAATAAGCCAGACGGCCAAGTCCCAGAGTTTCTCGAAGTAGTCGGAGGCGTAATAGATGTTGCCCCACTTGAAGCCGAGCCACTCGATGTCGTGCAGAATGCTGTCAACGTACTCCGTATCTTCCTTCGAGGGATTGGTATCATCGAAGCGAAGGTTACAGACACCGCCAAACTTCTCGGCAACGCCGAAGTCCATGCAGATGGCCTTGGCGTGGCCTATGTGTATGTAGCCGTTGGGTTCGGGCGGAAAGCGCGTCTGCAGACGGCCTCCGTTCTTGCCGGCCTCCAGGTCTTCCTTTACAAACTGTTCTACGAAGCTAAGGCTCCGTTTCTCCTCGTTCTGGGTAATTTCTTTTTCTTTCATATCGTGTATCCTATTAATGTCATAACTCTCAATTCTCAATTCTCAATTCTCAAATCATTTGATCCCCTTCGCATTCAGCGCCTCTTGGTAGCGGCGGGCGTTAGCCATGTGCTCCTCGCCGGTGGCTGCAAAGTTATGGCGGCCGGAGAAGTCCTCCTTCGCACACATGTAGAGATAGTCGTGGTGCTCCATGTTCAGTACGGCATCGATGGCCGCAATGCTGGCCACCTTGATGGGGCCGGGCGGCAGTCCGTGGTTGCGGTACGTGTTGTAGGGACTGTCTATGCTTAGCAGCTTGTCGTAGAGCCGCTTCAGGTCGAAGCGCTTCCAGGCAAACTTGATGGTGGGACAAGCCTGAAGGGGCATGTCCCTCTGCAAGCGGTTGTAGTACAGGCCGGCTATGATGCGCTTCTCCGCCAGGTCGTTGGTCTCTTCATCGACGATGCTGGCCAGCGTCTGCACCTGGAGGGGTGACAGCTGCAGGCTTTCGGCCTTCTTAAGCCGCTCCGTGGTCCAGAAGGCTTTGTACTCCTTCTGCATACGCTTCATCAAGTCGTCGAGCGTGGTGTCCCAATATATATTATAGGTATTAGGAATGAAGAGGCTGATGACGGTCGTCGTGTCCATACCGTAGCGCCGGCAGAAAGCACTGTCACGAAGCGCCTGGGCAATCTCGGCCGAGTCGAGCATGAGTTTCTTGGAGAGCAGGGCCGACAGGCGTTCGCAGGTGCGGGCCTCGGGTACCGTCAGGTTGACGGCTTCCTGCTGCTGGTTCTTCAGGTGGCGCCATACGGTGAGCGCCAGCTGACCGGGCTCCACCTTGTAGCGTCCTGTCTTGATGTCCTGGTCGTAGTGGGTGTGACGGGCTATGGTGTGGAAAGCTTTCTTTCCGACGGTAGTGGCAAAGGGGTCAATCTTCTGATAGACAGAGTCTATCGTGTCGTCGCGGTCTATCAGGACGTAGTGCGTCTCGTCGTCAGCGGCAAGAGGTGTCAGCAGGTAGTAGCCCACGAGGGCCAGGATGGCTGTCAAGCCAGCCGCCGCAGCGTACAGATAGACCTTGGGATACTTGAAATTCTTCTTCATTTTTGTATGTAAGCTTTATTTTCAGCTTGCAAAGTTACGAATTAATATGTAATTGGCAAAGAAATTTACTGCCATTTGCGTTCTTTTCTTCATCTATTTAGGAGTTTTGGCCAAGATTTTCTTCCTTGGCTTTGTTTTTTAGAACGTTTTTTCGTACCTTTGCTCGCTCAAAGAACAAAATCAATTCCAACTGTATGAAGAAAACCTTTATTATCCTTACCTTTCTGTTCGTAGCCGTAGGGCTGCGGGCACAGAGTTCGTTCGGCGAGCGCCCCAAGCTCGTAGTAGGAATCGTTGTTGACCAGATGCGCTGGGACTATCTGCCCCGCTATTACGACCGGTTCGGCGAGGGCGGATTCAAGCGGCTCTTGAACGAGGGCTACAGCTACGACAACTGTCTCATCAACTACGTACCGACGGTGACCAGCATCGGCCACACGAGCGTCTATACCGGCACAACGCCTGCCTACCACGGCATTTGCGGCAATAACTTCTACCTTGACGGGGAGAGCGCCTACTGCTGCAGCGACAAGAGCGTGCAGCCCGTGGGCTCCGACAACCAGAAGGCCGGCTGCATGTCGCCGCGCAACCTGCTGGCTACGACCATCGGCGACCAGCTGCGGCTGCACACCGACTTCCGCTCGAAGGTCATCGGCATCAGCTACAAGGACCGTGCCGCCATCTTCCCGGCAGGAAGGGGTGCCAATGCTGCCTACTGGCTCGACACGAAGAACCGCCGCTTCATCACCTCCACCTACTACATGACCGAGCTGCCCGCATGGGTGAAGGAGGCCAACAAGAAGACAGAGGCCGACCCCGACTTCGTGCGCCTGGGCAAGGACATCGGCCTCTCGCCAGCCTGCGGACACATTACCACCGACATGGCCATAGCAGCCCTGAAGGGTGAGAACCTGGGACGTGGACTCGATACCGACATGCTCTGCGTGAGCTACAGCCAGACCGACGTCATGGGACATAAGTGGGGAACACGCGGCGTGAAAGCTGACAGCGCATACCTGGAGCTGGACAAAGACATAGCACGACTGCTCACGGCGCTCGACCAGCAGGTGGGAAGAGGACAGTACCTGCTGTTCCTGGCGGCCGACCACGGTGCTGCCCATAACTACAAGTTCATGCAGGACCACCACTTCTCGGCCGGCCAGTGGCGCAGCGACCAGGTCATACCGAAAATCAACAGCATACTGGGCGACAAGTACATCAAGGACATCATAGACTACCGCGTCTTCATAGACCGCAAGGTCTGCGAGGCCAACGACAAGGACTTTGAAGACATACGCGACCGCATCGTCAGCGAACTCAAAAAGGAGAAGGACGTCATCTTTGCGGCAGCCTACGAGGAACTGCCCCAGACGGCCATGCCCGACCTGCTGCGGGAGCGCGCCCTGCGCGGCTACTACCCGGGACGCTCAGGCGACATCATCTTCTTCCCCCGTCCGGCTTACTACGAGTTTGGCGACTACTCCTCGCCCACAGGCACCACCCACGGCTTGTGGAATCCCTACGACGCTCACATTCCCATGGTCTTCTTCGGCTGGCACGTGCCTCACGGCAGCAGCCCGCGCGAGACCCACGTCACCGACTTTGCGGCCACCGTCTGCGCCCTGCTGCACATTCAGCAGCCTAACGCCAGCATTGGCGAGGCACTGCCCTTTGGGCAGTTTTAATGACTTTTAACGCGGCAAAGAACTTGTCCAACGAGAAAAAATTGTACCTTTGCACGAAGTAAAACTTAAAATATTGTGTTACAGACTATGAAACAGACCATTCTGGTAACCGGTGGCACCGGCTTTATCGGTTCACACACTACCGTAGAACTGCAGAACGCAGGCTACGAAGTCGTTATTGTTGATAACCTCTCGAACTCGAATGCCGACGTGCTTGACGGCATTGAGAAGATAACCGGCAAGCGCCCCGCCTTCGAGCGCGTAGATTGCTGCGACCTGGAGGCTATGGACAACGTCTTCCGCAAGTACCCAAAGATTGAGGGCGTCATTCACTTCGCGGCATCGAAAGCCGTAGGCGAAAGTGTTGAGAAACCTCTGCTGTACTACAGAAATAACATCCTTTCGCTGGTCAACCTGCTTGAGCTCATGCCGAAACACGGCGTGAAGGGCATCATCTTCTCCAGCAGCTGCACGGTCTATGGACAGCCCGACCCCGAGAACCTGCCCGTCACCGAAGACGCTCCCATCAAGCCGGCGGAGAGCCCCTACGGTAACACAAAGCAGATCAACGAGGAAATCATACGCGACGACATCAACAGCGGAGCACCCATCAAGGCTATCCTGCTGCGCTACTTCAACCCCATAGGCTCACACCCCTCGGCCTACATCGGCGAGTTGCCCAACGGCGTGCCCATGAACCTGATTCCCTACGTCACGCAGACGGCCATCGGCATCAGAGAGAAGCTGAGCATCTTCGGCAATGACTACGACACGCCCGACGGAACCTGCATCCGCGACTACATCTACGTGGTCGATTTGGCCAAGGCTCACGTCAAGGCTATGGAGCGCGTGCTCGATACGGACTCTGACAAGCTTGAAGTGTTCAACGTGGGCACGGGCAACGGCGTATCGACCAAGCAGATTGTCGATGCTTTCGAAAAGGCTACGGGCGTGAAGCTGAACTGGCAGTATGCCCCGCGTCGTGCCGGCGACATTGAGAAGGTATGGGCTAACCCCGAAAAGGCCAACAAGGTGCTGGGGTGGAAGGCTGAGACCAGTCTTGAAGACACGCTGAAGTCGGCATGGCTCTGGCAGCAGAAGCTGCGTGAGCGCGGCATACAATAAGGAAATCCTTTCTTTCATAAAATAATGAAACATAGCCATCAGGCTATAATTTGTGTTTGTGTTTACTGGCGGGGG
>ODAJ012086153.1_pt1 | contig 14146 bp, 11 predicted proteins | sample 1539241 | NCBI WGS metagenome assembly ODAJ01 (sample SAMN02144231, study PRJEB22623) | gut metagenome | biome: sheep rumen | host: Ovis aries | place: New Zealand
GTTTTACGGCGTTCGACGCACGCGAAGCGTATTGGAATCGTCGAACGCGACGTTACATGTACACGCCCTCGACAGGGCGTGTACTGTAACCAATTGCCGGACATAGCCCTTCAGACATTCAATACCTTGCGGAAATTCCTTTCCGTCAGCCCGGGAGACCTGTCTCCGGCAGACAGAATACTCTTTTGCCTTCCCGACGGAAGACTTGTCAGAAACCGCCTCCGAACAGGATTTTGCAGCCGATCGCAATCAGGATCACACCGCCCAGAATCGAAGCCCTGCCCGCAAGGCGCATTCCGAAATATCTTCCGATGCGGACGCCGGCAGCACAGATGACGAGCGTTGTCACCGCGATCAGCAGCGAAGCCGTAAAGGCCTGCGCCGCACTGTAGGATGCGATCGTAAAGCCGACAGACAGCGCATCGATCGAAGTGGCAATTCCCTGAACGATCAGTTCACTTTTCGAGATCCGGATCTCCTCCTCAATCTCTTCCGTTCCTTTTATCCCCTCAAGAACCATCTTGCCTCCGATAAAGACAAGAAGGAAAAAAGCGATCCAGGGGACCATTTTCTGAAAAGCAGTGAAGCGCTCGGAAATCGTGTGCACACAGATCCAGCCGATCACCGGCATAAGAAACTGAAAACCCGCAAAGGTTCCTGCGATCCCGAGCATCCTTTTTCTGCTCATTCCGGGATTCTGCAGACCGTTCGCCATGGAGACGGAAAACGCATCCATTGCCAGTCCGACACCCAGCAGTATGCTTTTGAAGATAAATAAAAAAAGACTCTGCATAAGAACTTTCACTGACCGCATGACGCGGCGTTAGTTTTGGCAAATATTCATTGACATGAAAAACCGGCACAGGGCTCTATACCTGTGCCGGTCTAAGACGATCTCTCAGAGGCTCTCTGCAGACATCGTCTTTTCTGCCTGCTGCCTTTCACAGTGTGTCAGAACTGTACCAGTCCTGTGATTCCCTCTATGCGGAAAGCCCGCCCGGAAAATCATCCTTGTCCCGACAGGGTGTCAGGGAATCTGGATGTATCCGTAGGTCGCTGCGCCGTCAAGCCATACAGAGACGCGGTGCCAGCCATTGCCCGCCTCAGCGGCTTCCTCAACGGCAACACTCCAGCCGGGAACAAGTTCCATGACAGCTGCGGAATCTGCGGACGCCTCCTCGTAGAGAGTCATAGGATTTTCAATCGCATAAACCGTGCCGGGTTCAAGAACTGTTGTGGAGGTCACTTCCTCTGCAGGAGCGGCTTCTTCTGTGCCTTCCTCTGCAGGTGTGCCTTCCTCAGTACCCTCCTCTGCGGGAGCGCCCTCCTCGGTGCCTTCCTCTGCAGCTGCCTCATCGCCCTCTGCGATCTCACTGCCGTCTTCAACAATTTCCTGGACTTCGTCTCCGGAAACTTCTGCATCTGTAGCAGCTTCAACAGCGTCCTCCGTGCCTTCCTCTTCGATATTCTCAACAACTGCAACATCCATATCGCCGGTCGAATCAGCAGCCGCGATTTCTCCGGTCGTTCCGGTTGCCGCAACCTGTTCCTCATCAGAAGATCCGGAAGTAAGGAATATTACGATACCGACAATCGCGAGAAATGCGACTACGCCCAGCACCAGCAGGAGATTCTGCCTGTTCTCCCTGCTCTGCTTTTCAAGCTCGGCTCTTTTCATAGCCTGCTCAGCTTCCTCTACGCTGTCTTCCCAGGTTTCCTCCTCGAAATCTTCCTTAACGTCTTCCTTGAATTCTTCCTTGAGTTCTTCCTTTACTTCATCGTTCAGAGAACCCTGTGTCTTTGCCTGTTCCGGTTTCCGGTTTGCGTTTCTTTTTTTTCTGTTGTTCGCCATTTCATCCTCCTGTTGGCTGCAGTTCCGCCACTATTGATGATTGTGAATGCAAGCAGGCCTCTTTTTTTATCGGCCTGTTTTTTATTGTAGCATAAAACATAACGTCAGTCTCTTATGATTTCCGGAGAACTGTATTTTTTTCAATAATCATTTCCCTGTCCGGGTTCTTTCTTATCTGCGGATCACGGTAAAATAAATGATCACGATCAGTCCCAGAATGATCCTGTACCATCCGAACACCTTGAAATCGTGGGCCCGGATATAGTCCATGAGGAAGCGGATCACCAGGATCGACACGGCAAAAGCAGTCAGCATGCCGATTACCAGGATCGCCAGTTCCATGCCGGAAAAATACAGACCATATTTGACGATCTTGAGCAGGCTCGCCCCGAACATGACCGGGATCGCCAGAATAAATGTAAACCGGGCTGCCACAGTTCTGGAGACGCCGGTCATGATTCCGCCCAGGATCGTGGCACCGGAGCGGGAAGTACCGGGAAAGATGGCTGCGATCAGCTGAAAGAGGCCTATGATGAGGGCTTCGCGGTAGGACAGATCACGGAGTCTTTTGGTGACAGCCTTTTTGCCTGCATTGCGGTTTTCAACCACGATAAAGGCAATACCCACAAGAATCAGCATGACGGAGACGACAAACCAGTTGTAAAAATGAACTTCCAGCCAGTCATCCGCCAGAATTCCCACGACAGCGGCGGGAAGGCATGCCACGATCGTCTTGCACCAGAGGCTGATCGTATCTTTATCAATATATCTTTTCCCTGTCTGCTTATGTTTTTTGACAGGCCAGATCGTGTTCCAATAGAGGACCACGACCGCAAGGATCGCACCCAGCTGGATCACGACCAGGAACATCTGCCAGAAAATTGCCGACACGCGGAGCGTCACAAATTCATTCAGCAGAATCATATGTCCGGTGCTGCTGACAGGAAGCCATTCCGTGACGCCCTCCACCAGACCGAACAGAGCTGCTTTTAACAGTTCAATCATTAACTATTTTTCCTCCCATCTGTTTTCCGGAACGATGCCTTTTTCAGCGGTTCGGATACTCCGCCTCAACAAAGCGCCTGATCGCGGAAAGAGAACGCTCAACCTTCTCGGTATTCACGCAGTAAGCCACGCGGAAGAATCCGGGTGCGTCAAAACCGTTGCCGGGAACAAAGACAAGATCATAATTCAGTGCCTTCTTGCAGAAAGCAACCGCATCATCCTCCAGTGCCTTGGGCATGATGTAGAAAGTGCCGCCCGGGCGGGGAACCGTGAAGCCGAGTTCTTTGAAGGTGTCATAGAGCAGGTTCATATTTGTCTCATAGACCGCCAGATCCGCCGTGTCCTCAAGGCAGTAGGCCGCCGCCAGCATGGGCAGGGATGAAGGGCAGTTGTGACCGAGCCCGCGGGAGATCTGTCCCATCATGGCGACCATCTTGTCCGCCTGCTCGCAGTCCGGAGACACCGCTACGTATCCTACACGCTCACCGGGAACGGAGAGGGACTTGGAGAAGGAATAGCAGGTCAGAGTATGAGGATAGAACTTTGCCGGATATGCCTGCTTTTTGCCGTCGAAGACGATCTCTCGATAGGGTTCATCCGAAATCAGGAAAATCGTGTGGCCGTACTGAGCGGACTTTTCCGTCAGGACCTGTGCCAGACGTCTGAGAGTCTCCTCAGTGTAGACCGCGCCTGACGGATTGTTGGGGGTATTGATCAGGACCGCCGCTGTCTTCTCATTGAAGACCGCCTCCGCCGCCTCAAAATTGATCTGGAAATCATCTGCCTTGATCGGCACAACTTTGATACTGGCCCTTGCGCCGCGGATATAGGCGCCGTACTCGGAAAAATAGGGTGCAAAGACCATGACTTCCTCGTCGGGCTCCGTCACACAGCGGAGAGCGTGGGCGATGGCTCCGGCAGCACCTGCGGTGGGGAAGATATGTTCCTCCGTGTAGGACATGCCGAAACGATTGTTCAGGGACTCGGCGACTTTCTGCTTGACGCGGGGATCGCCCATCGTCGGATTGTAGCCGTGCAGATTCAGGGGTTCTTCTTCCTGCAGAAGTCTGACAGAAATATCTCTGTAGCTGTCCGGCGCGGGGACAGAAGGATTTCCCAGACTGAAATCAAACACATTCTCATAGCCGATCTCTTTGCCGCGCGCATTTGCGTACTCAGACAGTTCGCGGATCACAGACTTGTTTTCCAGCATCGCAAGGTATTCCCGATTGACCATGTTTCATACCTCCTCAAAATCACACATTATTTAAAATTTAAAATAAACAGCGTTTTGTCCCCCTGCTCCCCGCTCTTTTCAGGCAGGCAGCTTCCCACGGGCACAAAGCCAAGTTTTTTCAGCAGCCGGATTGAAGCCGCATTGTCATTGCGCGCATCCGCCCGGATACAGGAAAAGCCCAGTTCCGAAAAGCCATACCGCAGAAGGGCCCTGCAGACTTCCCCGGCGATTCCCTTTCCCCGCCGGTCCCCCAGGAGCAGAAAGCCGAAGTCAGCATCCGGACAGGCTATGTTCAGTGCCTGTGCCTCTCTCTCCTGCCGGGACGTGATGGCGGAATATCCTACACGGCCGACCAGAGTCTCCGGATCCTCCTTCAAAAAAACTGCCCAGTGTCCGAATCCGTAAAGCCCGTAAACACGGTCGATGTAGGCACGCAGGATTGCCAGTTCATGCGCGCGGTCCCGGGAAGGCGGCTCCAGAAAGCGCCTTGCCTCTTCGTCGTACAGCGCGTAAATGCCGTCCAGGTCCTCCGCTGTAAACTCCCGCACAAAGCATCTCTCTGTCTCCAGGATCGTCCAGGGCAGACCGGCCGCCCGCTCATACATCTTGACATAGCTGTCCTCGTCGACAAGATCCGGTTCCTGTACAATGTAGGGCGCCCCCGGAAAACGCTCTCCGGGATTGTCCGCATGTGAATATCCGATCGCGCAGGCACCCGCCTGCAGAAGTTCGCTGAGCAGTTCACTGTCGGTACATAAAAAAAGAGTATCCTCCGTACCGGATGCGGCGGAATTTACACGAACCGCATCAATTGCTTCTTCCGCGGAGCACGCCGGCACAATACTGCTTATGAATCCCTCCTGCCTGAGCGATTCCACGGTGCGGCGCATCTCCGATACGACGGCATCCGAGTGCTCATCCTTTGTTTTTTCAATAATAAAAACCCTTTTCAACATAACAGCTATTATAACGACAGAAAGTTATTCATGTAAAGTGAAAATGTGTGAATAAACAGCGAGGAAAAGCCACATGAGCGTCGTGCCTGCACGAACGCTAATGCGGCCTTGACGAGCGTCCAAACATGAGGATGCAGCCGTTTTGCGCGCGCTTTCTGCGCAAAACGAGCGGAATCCGAATGTTTGGAGCATTGCGGGAGCGCCAGAGCGCCGAGCAATGCGGGTTTATTCACACATGTCTGCGCCCGCGTGACCGCAGCCGCTAATGCAAAACAAACAGCGAGGAAAAGCCACATGAGCGTCGTGCATGCACGAACGCTAATGCGGCAATGACGAGCGTCCAGACATGAGGAGGCAGATCATTTCTGTTGTTAAAAAACTGTTCATATTTTATTTAATGATTCTTCAACTCTTCCACATTCCTCGTCCATTTTTTATCATTATACTTTTCACATAAGCTGAACAGCATAAATGCAGTACAGTTTCTTAGATCGTCGCCAATGCAGCAGGCTTACGAATAACTTTTTCATAACTATGCCAGGTACGCAAGTGCCTGGCATCCTCCCTTTTAAAGGGAGTTTTTTAATATTCTGCTCCAGATCAGGCAGAAGATGCCCTGCCGCCCTCTGCCGTTCGCCATCAGGCCAAAGATTCCTTACGGCAGCCCTGCGATAAAAACAACGCGCCCCGGAAATCATCGGGACGCGTTTTTTATTCATATTCATTATTAACCGGATTGGTCTGCCTGCTTCAGATCATGCTCATCACACTGCCGGGCAGGAATCCATATCTCCCTTACAGAGGAATGCGGCGATTTCCTTCATCGCGTTTTCCTCATCATTTCCATCGATCATAACCTCGACTTGTTCGCCGGACACAGCTTCAAGAGACATCATTCCCATAATACTCTTGGCATTCACCTTTCTTGAACCATGTTCAAGATACACACGGCTTTCATATTTGCTCGCAACCTGTACCAGCTCCGCAATAGGGCGTCCAACCAGCCCGTGGGGCCGATTGATCAAGATCGATTTCCTCAGCATATTTTACTCCTATCCTGCGCACATACCGCCGCAATCTATTACCAAGTAATACAAAAGCAGCACAACTGTTTTCTTTCATTATCTGTCCTAAAATGTCAGGTCTGTTTTTTCTCCTCCCTCACCTTCTGCGCCGTTGCGGACAGTTTTCGCAGACGGTGATTCATACCCGATCTTCCGACCGGAGGGATCGCGAGTGTGCCAAGTTCAGACAGGGAAGCACCGGGATGACCTGTCCGCAGTGCAGCCGCTTCGCGAAGTGATGCCGGCAGAGTCTCCAGAACACCGCATTCCTCCAGAAATCGAATGTCCTCAAGCTGTCTTCCGGCAGATTCGACGGTCTTTCCTATATTTGCAGTTTCGCAGTTGACACGCCGGTTTACTGAGTTTCGCACTTCTTTGAGAATGCGTGCATTCTCCGTCGCCATAAGGCTTACAGAAGCTTCCATCAGATGCAGGAGTGTGACAATGTCTTCGGAATCCTTGAGATAAACAACAAAATACCTCTTGCGGATCGTCATCCCGGCATGGATCCCGTGCCTTGCGAGCACTCCCCGGAGCTGCTCCGACTGCAGTTCGGAAAAACAGCGGTATTCCAGGTGATATCTCTTCGCAGGATCATTCATAAATCCCGTGCACAAAAACATCTCCCGAAGATACGCTCTGTCCCGCCTTCCGCCGACGAGCCCCTCTTCCAGCGTTCCGTCCTGTGGGCGCAGTGTCCCGTCCCTGTTCAGGATATGAAGCCTTTCCAGCAGATCACGCATCTGCGAAGATGCATCCAGATCAATGTCCGAAGGCACTGCTTTTTCATCATTTCCGGATGTTACCGGGCCCGCAGTTCTCCTGTCCGTCTGTCTGTCATCCGAAATCAGCCAGGGCGTCGGTAAATCAAGTCTAATATTAACGGTTTTCTGTATCAATGTAAAGCATTTTCTCAAAGCGGGGAGATTGCCCGCCGAAAAGCGCATTCGAATCACGCCGTCTTTGTCTGCAGACAGTCTGCAGATATTGGCCATGAGCGCCGCGATCGACGTATCTTTATCCCCCCTTCCGGACGGGATCATTCTGGCGGTTTCCGCCCGCAGATTACCGGAAAATGACATATGTGCGGTCAATCCCTCCATTCACAGAATCATGTGCTTTTTTTCTTTGCGTCGCGATGATAGATCTTGAGGGCATAATCTCCCTGCCCCTGCAGATCCTCATACAGGCAGTTGGCGATCGTCACACTGCGGTGCTGGCCGCCCGTACAGCCGATTCCGATCACCAGCTGGTTTTTCCCCTCCGCGACATAATAGGGAATCAGAAAACGGATCATCTCCGTCAGCTTTTTCCTGAATTCCGTCGTCTGGGGGAAAGACATGACATAGTCGGAAACGGGTTTGTCGTTTCCGGTCAGGTTCCTGAGTTCATCTATGTAAAAGGGGTTCGGCAGGAAACGGACGTCAAATACCAGGTCCGCGTCATTGGGAATCCCGTTTTTGAAGCCGAAGGACATGACGGATACGATCAGAGAATTGTACTTCTCATCGTCCACAAAGACCCGGATCAGCTCCTCGCGGAGCTCACGGACCAGAAGACTGGATGTGTCAAAAACATAATCCGCCTTGGATTTGATATGCCTGAGGATCTCGCGCTCCCTGCGGATACCGTCCTCCACACGTCCCTGCGGCTCGCAGGGATGGGCCCGGCGGGTCTCTTTGTAACGTTTGATCAGCGTCTCATCACTGGCATCCATGAACAGGATCTCGTAATCGTATCCTCTCTCACGGAGCGTGGTAAGCACTTCCTCCACGTATACAAAGGGCCTGTCTGCGCGCACATCAAGCCCGAGGACAACCTTGTCCACGTTGCTGCCGGGCTTGAAAACAAGCTCCATAAATTTATCGATCAGACGCACAGGCAGATTGTCGACGCAGTAATATCCCCCGTCCTCCAGAATCTTGATGGCAGTTGCCTTTCCGCCTCCGCTCATTCCGGTCACTACGACAAAACGCATGCTTCACCTCCATACCGCACAGATCCACAGTCTTTCCGGCCGTTTATTTTATATATATGCAGCTATGGTCCCGCACTCACGAACACACTTACGTAAATATTCACTCACAAGCATTTATGCCCGGACATACGCTCACAAACTTACACTCACAACCTTATTGCTCACAAACTTATGCTCACAAATATTCACTCATAAACATATATTCACAAACATATGCTCACAAACATACATGAATAAAGCGGCTGTGCCGTCATCAGAACTCGCCGAGAAAGATCACTTCCCGTTCCAGCCTGATTCCCGAATCCTCGAATACTTTATCCTGAACATTCCTGATCAGAGTCCTGATCTGGGCGGAAGTCGCTCCTCCCCGATTAATGACAAAACCGCAGTGCTTTTCGGAGACCTGGGCTCCTCCTACACTGTAGCCGGCCAGTCCCGCATCCATGATCAGTTTTCCCGCAAAATATCCTTCCGGCCGCTTGAAGGTGCTTCCGGCACTGGGAAATTCCAGGGGCTGTTTGGCACGCCGCTGTTCGGACAGCTCCAGGACTCTGGCCCGGATCTTTTCCGGGTCCCCGGGCGCCAGTTCAAACTGCGCGCGCAGGGCAGCCGCATCCACATGCCGCAGGATACTGGTCCTGTAGCCGAATTCCATCTCTTCTCCGGTCAGTTCCTGTACACTTCCGTCGGGCATCAGCAGACGGACCAGGCTTGTGACCATGCGGATCTCGCCGCCATAGGCACCGGCATTCATCACAAGACCTCCTCCGACTGTTCCGGGAATGCCTGCGGCAAATTCCAGACCTGTCAGACCATGTTCCATGGCTGCCATGGCCGCCGCCTTGAGCGTTGCTCCGGCACCGGCAATGATGCTGTTTCCCTTAACACAGACCCCGTCGAGCGGAAATCCGGCAGGATCGCCGCCGCATCCGCCGGAGACTTCCGCCGCATTTTCTGTCCGGGGAGCCGCCGCTGCCGTGACGATCACTCCTCTGTAACCGCCGTCTCCGATCAGAAGATTTGTTCCTCTTCCCAGAAGAAAACAGGATTCCCCGCTGTCTCTGAGCAGCTGCAGAAGGGATGCCATCTCGTCCTCTGTCTTCACGACAGCCATTGCGTCCGCCGGGCCTCCGGTGCGGAAGGAGCAGTGCCTGTCCATCGGTTCATTATACAGAATCTGCCCCTCAGGCAGAATTCTCTCCATTTCCTCCTGTAATGCTCTCTGAATCACGTCTCCACCACCTCTGTCATTTATTCTAACGCCATGTCATCTCTGCCCGTAAACAGCCTCGCCGCCTCTCCCTGCGGTGCTTTTTTGCAGGGTCGGCCCGACTGCAGCCTCCCGCGGCTTCTTCTCAGCCACAGGCAGAGCCGCCTCTGTCCGCAGGGACACGACAGATCAGTCTTCCGCTTCGCCTTCTTCTCTCTCCCGGCTCCTTCGCATGAGGTTTTCCTGCACCCGCCTGTACAGTTCCTGCGCCGCATTATATCCCATCAGCTTCTGACGGTGGTTAGCCGCCGCAGACTCACAGATGATCGCAACATTTCTGCCGGGGCGGACCGGAACACGGTAGTATACCACCTTATTGCCCAGATACTCCGTATATTCATCCTCCATTCCCAACCGGTCATAGTTCTGTTCTTTGTCCCACTCTTCCAGATGAATCTCCATATCGATACTCTGGCTCTCGCGGACGCTTGAAACGCCGAACAGGGTCTTGACATCAATGATGCCGATACCTCTGAGCTCAATGAAATGCTTGGTGATGGGCGGCGCAGTGCCGATCAGCGTCACCTCGCTGACCTTGCGGATCTCGACCACATCATCCGACACAAGGCGGTGTCCGCGCTTGATCAATTCCAGGGCCGCCTCAGACTTGCCGATGCCGCTGTCACCGGTCAGAAGGACTCCGATTCCGTAGACATCCACCAGAACGCCGTGAATGGAAAGGCAGGGAGCAAGGCGGACATTGAGCCAGCGGAGAATTTCCGCCATAAAAGGGCTTGTCGCCTGTTTTGTGATAAACATGGGCATGCCGTGTTTGCGTCCGATCTCCATGATGATGTCATCCGGATAAAGACCGCGGGTAAAAATCACCATGGGCACATCCAGGGAAAAGAGCTTTTCGAAGGCGACTCTCTCGTCCTCTTCGTTCATCTGCTCAATATAGGAATGCTCCACAAGGCCGATCAGCTGGATTCTTCCGGCTGCAAAATGGTCAAAATATCCCGTCAGCTCAAGGGCAGGTCTGTTGACCTCCGTCTGGCGCACCTTGATGCCTTCTCTGGAGATCTCGGGGGCAAGGTTTTCCAGATTCATTTTTTCGACGATCTCATCAATACTCACATATGCCATACCTGTGCTCCTGACCTCCATTCTCAGATAAAATCAGACTATAATGAAACGCTTCTTTTTTTGCAACTATTCAGCTTCACCGGAATTTGTCTCAAAACCGGGACGGGGAGCTTGCTTACCGGACAGGTTTGAGGCAAATTCCGGTGAAGGCCTGGGGGCGGAGCCCCCCGGACTTTCCACAGCTCGCCATGCCGTGCATTGCGAGCCGGGGAAAGCTGAATAGTTACCTTTTCTTCAGTACGATACTGGTCATCTCATGCTCATCACCCTCTACGGAAATGATGGGCGTCACAGAAGCGCGCGAGTAGATGCCCGCCACGCGCCCGCCGTAGAGATAGACGCCTGTCATGTTGCTGAAAGACTGCCACTGCGGCAGGGAGTCTTCCCCGAGGTTTTCCTGTCCTGCGGCCGGTGTCTTTGCGGACGCAGGGCCGAAATAAATATTTTCCGTCCTGTAAGGCGTCACAAATTCCTGCAGGATATAATCTGTATCCGCGTGCGCGTCGAGTTGCTGCAGCCACTCTTCTTCCGTGCACAGACGACCGGGATAAATGCCGTGTGCCCCATAGGAATCACGGGGCTTGATGATCCATTTTTCCCTGTTTTTACGGACATCCGCCCGCTCCGCAATCTCCCGGGTCAGCATTGCCGTAAAGGGGACATGCGCCTCGATAAAGGCTCTGTCCTCCGCAGACAAAAAAGCTGCCGTGCGCGCATCGTGCAGAATGCGGAAAAGCACCTTGTCGTGCACGACCTGGGTGCAGAAGTCACCGATCAGGCAGACCTTCCGGCCGCGGACCGCCTCCAGGAAAGGCCGCACCTCCTCCCGGTGGGCCAGAATATCGCTTGTCACCGCGCGGCGGTAGACCGCGTCGACGGGATGGCCTTCTCCTGTCAGCAGCCTGCCGTCCTCAAAGCGCATATCACGGATCTCCGCCACATAAGCCCTGCATCCGGCGCGCTCAAAAGCCTCCCGGAAAGCCGTAAACTCAGCCGCGGATGAGCCTTTTTCCAGAAAATCCACGACTGCGACCGCAGGAAGAGCGGCTTTGTCCGTCTCCTGTCTGCCCTGCCCCTGCCCCTCTGCATAGATCCGCAGAAAAGTCTCCACCCAGGAGTCGAAGAGTTCGAACATATACTGCTCGTAACGCTCGTCCATCTGCCGGTACAGAAGCGTGTTCCGGTATGTGCGGTAGAGTTCCGCGTTTTCATTCATGGCACTGCTGCCGTCGGCATTGAACTCGCAGAACTTGAAGTCCCCTGTCTCTTCATTCAAAAAAATATCCAGCCTGCAGACCGGCAGCAAGGTGCTGTATGCCGGGCGGTGCAGGATCATCTCCTCAAGTTCGGGCGAAAATCCGAACAGTTCCCTGTAGTCGGCCTTGTCCAGATACTCTTCGATCACCCGGACCAGTATTCTCCAGGCCTGCTCAAGATCACGCTTAAGCTTCGCGAATCCCTCTTCGGAAAAATATTTAGGAAGATAGCCGAACTTGATCGGCACGCCCTTATAGGTCGCTGTCCCCTGCCGCATCTCCTCAATCTGGGCCCGGCCGGAGGCTGCATGCGCTTCAAAGTCCCGCAGCACCAGCTCCCTGGGTTCGGCATCCACAGTCATTTTCATCTGATCGCCTCTTTTTTCTGATTTATACCTGCGGCCATGGGCGAGTACTCGCAGACATGTATGAATAAACTACGCGCTGCTCCCCACCACAGGCGCTCTCGCATCGCTCCAAACATTCGGAATCCGCTCGTTTTGCGCAAAATACAGCACCTTTGGCTCTCTCGCAATGCTCCTGTCATTCGGACTCCTTCTGTTTCTGCTCGTCCGAATGGAAGAAATTCCAGATTTCCTGCGCCTGACGGGCGGGAATCTCGGGAATGGCCGCCAGTTCCTCCGGTGTGGCGGCAATCAGGTCCCCGATCGAGCGGAAGGTCCGCATCAGAGCCTTTTTGCGGGCGGGCCCCACGCCGGGGATAGCATCCAGGCGGGAGGTGACCTGCGCCTTGCCGCGCAGAGACCTGTGGTACTCAATGGCAAATCGATGGGCCTCATCCTGGATCCTGGTGATGAGCTTGAAGCCCTCCCCGGAAGTGTCGATCGGAAGCTCGACATTTTTGAAATACAGACCGCGTGTGCGGTGGTTGTCATCCTTGACCATACCGCAGACGGGAATGTTCAACCCCAGCTCCTCCAGGACCGCGGTCGCAATGTTGACCTGGCCGCGTCCGCCGTCCATCAGAATAAGATCGGGAAAACGGGTAAAGCTGCCCAGTTCTACGTCGAGGTTCTTTTCCTCCATCTCCTGCTGTTCCTCCAGTCCGTGGCGGAAGCGGCGGGTCAGGACCTCGTGCATACAGGCATAGTCATTGGGGCCGGCGACAGATTTGATGCGGAATTTGCGGTAGTCGCTGCGCTTGGGTTTCCCGTTTTCGTAGACCACCATGGATCCCACATTGGCAAATCCGCTGATATCCGAAATATCGTATGCCTCCATTCGGCGGACCGAAGAAAGTCCCAGCAGGTCAGCGATCTCTTTGGCAGCGCCGATCGTCCGTCCCTCTTCGCGGCGCAGGCGCTCACGGTCTTTCTGCAATATGATCGAGGCATTCTGAACCGCAAGCTCCACGAGCTTTTCCTTTTTTCCTTTTTTGGGGACAAACAGTGTGACTTTGTTGCCGCGGCGCGCGCTGAGCCAGTCTTCCAGCAGCTGATGGTCCTCCGGTTCGACCGGAAGGAAGATTTCCCTGGGAACGAAAGGAGTCGCGGCGTAGAACTGTTTGATGAATTCCGAGAGGATCGCTCCCTCGGACTGGCCGCCGACATGCACCATATAGTGATGTTCCCTGCCCATGAGTTTTCCGTCCCTGACAAAAAAGACCTGAATGACACCGTCAGCATCCGCATTTTCGTGCTCGACAGCAACACCGAGGACATCGCGGTTTTCTCCGACACCCTCGGACATCTTCTGCTTCTGGGCCACCTGCTGTACGCTCTGAAGCAGGTCACGCCAGTGGATCGCCTCCTCGAATCGCATCTCCTCTGAGGCCTTTTCCATTTTTTCCGTCAGGTCGCGGAGAACCGGTTTGTAATTGCCTGACAGAAATTCCAGAGCCATATCGATCCGCCTGCGGTACTCCTCTTCGGGGATCTCCCCTGTGCATGGACCGCAGCAGCGATTCATGTGAAAGTTCAGGCAGGGCCGGTCCTTGCCGAAATCCCTGGGCAGGACACGATTGCAGTCCCGCAGACCGTACATGCGGTTGATCAGCTCGATCGTGCTGCGCACCGCCTGGGCGCTTGAAAAGGGACCGAAATACCTGGACTTGTCTTTTTTCATCTGGCGGGAGAAAAGGATGCGGGGGTAAGCCTCACCGACTGTCACCTTGATATAGGGATAGGTCTTGTCATCCTTGAGCATCGTATTGTATTTGGGACGGTGCTCCTTGATCAGATTGTTCTCCAGGATCAGGGCTTCGAGCTCGGAATCCGTCACGATGTACTCAAAGCGGCTGATCTGCTTCACCATGCGGTCGATCTGGGGACCGCGGCCGATGATTTTACGAAAATAAGAGCGGACGCGATTGTGGAGGTTGACCGCCTTGCCCACGTAAATAATCGCATCCTGCTCATCGTGCATGATATAGACACCGGGCTGCGCCGGCAGTTTCTTAAGTTCTTCGGAAAAATCCTTCAT
>ODAJ012179692.1_pt1 | contig 14144 bp, 15 predicted proteins | sample 1539241 | NCBI WGS metagenome assembly ODAJ01 (sample SAMN02144231, study PRJEB22623) | gut metagenome | biome: sheep rumen | host: Ovis aries | place: New Zealand
ACAACCTAATAAACCCGCGAGACAAAAAACGGCAAGAAGGAACTTCTTCATATTGTGAATTCTATCTTGATTGTGACACCCTCTTCGAAAGTCAAAGATATACAATCATTTCCAATATTCCAACGGCATCTTGTAACCGAAAAACTCATGGGGATAATACATTATTTCCGTCCGTGAATGGATTGGGGATTGTTGCTTCTTTTTATTATGATAGATAAGATTATCCTCCCAAAGATAGCTGCTCGAGTCCTGCCTCTGCTACTACTTAAAGCGCTAACTGATTTATAATTAATCGGTTAGCGTTTTTCTTTTGAGATGAATAGTTTTCAATACTCTATCGTTTCTGGATAGGTCTTAAAATCTGGGTCGGCCTTCCCGATACGTTTGCTGATAAGACGGATATTGTTAGGGCTTTGGTAACGATAGTTTCTATAACAAGCATACCGATAGTGAGTCAAATCACAATCTGGTGCTTGCATCGGATCTTCATAATGGTACATATGCTCAAAGGCCTCCCATGGTTCCAAGGATGACATATAGATAACCGTGGATGGATCCCAATCAGACTCAACCAGCACGTGTTTATTCCCGTAGCGGTAGAGCCCTATCCAGTTCGGGTATCTGGTTATTACTGAATCAACGGGAATGGGAGGAGGAAGCGTATTGTAAGGAGAATTGTCACGCAGGGGATCAAACAGACTATCGTCTAATTCTATACTTGTCGTGTCTATCTCAAATGTACTATACTCCCATAATTCGGCATTGGCACTGAAACAAATCAAAGAATCCTGGCCCTTCAGCCAGAAACTGACAGCATACAATGACGGGGCTCCATAGGAGTTGGGGATACTGTCGATCCTTTCTAAAAAACTCTGAAGCGAATCTTGGATAGCTGCATCCTTAAAAAGCGGTTTTACAACGGGCTTGGAATGGCAAGCGCTCAAGAATAGCAATATCAAGCAAATAAATAAGGCTCTATTACTCATAAGCATTCATTGACATATTGATTACGGTTTAATCAACCAGCATGATGCCAGAAGAATAAGAAGACCACATGCAAACAATACACAATATAGAGGGTTGTCAACACCAAAGAAAACAGTCCAGACAATGAACATCAGAAGAAACGCCAAGGATAGCAAAATGAATCCTCCAAAAACCACTCTTCTTAAAACGACATTCCTGGGGAACAACCATAGCAAGATCAACAATAGCAAAATGAAGCCCGCCAAGACAAAAGGGAGAATCCCCCATCCGCCGATTCCAAAGCAAGAAGCGACCTGAAGGACCCATAAAATGGTAAATAGTATTTGCTTTGCTCTTGGTCTCACTTTGTGGAGATGTGGATGTCTTTTCCTTCAACGGTAATATCCGTGATTCTCTTGGGATTGATTCCCCACTGTTTCTTAATCTGTCTTTTTAGCACAGCATTATCTAACAAGCACCCCAATTCAATCCCGCGATGCCTCTTTTTCGGTTTTCCATTTAGGAAGAAGGTCTTGATTGCACTATCTTTCTTGGTAGTAATGATAAATGTGTCTTTGGGGTGATTTGGATAGATATTATGAGCGGACCATTCTTCTCTTTTAATTTGAACGACATCATCAATATCCTCCTTGTTGATAAAAGGATTTGCTTTTAAAAAATAATCAAGTGCCTCAGAGGAATCAAATCGTTCCCGAGATGTGTTTTCGAGCCACCAAAAGACACCATCAACAATGAATCCGATGTCTCCGTAAAGATAGACGCTGGGTGATATGCCACTATACAAGATTAAGTCGGCGTTGCCTTCTGCTAAGTCTTTTTTCGCGGTCTCAACGGAATACTCCCAAAGTTGAGCCCCTACGACGTTCGTGATATGCGCAGAATCCAGAATATGGTTTATTTCTAATGAGTCTTTACCGTACCCATATAATGTAAATACGATTTCTCCAGATTCTTTTAAGAATGCATCAGATCTCCAATACATCCCTTCCCGGATGCCTTTCCTTACAATCTTTGAATCTGTAATTATCTTCTGGTTGTCAGTCCAATTCTCTATCTCCAGTTCTGCATTATAAGTACGTGTGTATACTATATGTGTTTCCGAACCAACTAAATCATAACCTATCATTGTTCCATGACCATGAGTATCGGTAGGGCTTTCGTAGTAACGGTTGGGAATACAAAACATTACTTTATCCTCTTCCTTGTTTTGCAGGTTAATCTCGATCCAACCTCCGTTGTGAAATATCCCTTGCAAAACAAGGGCAATCGTTAGAAAATAACACTTCATCTGTTTTCCCTCCTATCGTAATTATCACGAATAGTATCATCAATCTGTTTAATCCATCCCTCAAGAGGCGCATCCATATCTGAAACTCTGATGGCGGGAGACAGCATTAATCCTGTTTCTTCATCCAGTTCCTCTGATCCGCCAAAATAACGGTCTAAATATAGCGATTATCTCCCAATAAACGTCTGCTCAATCACTTTCCTTTCCATGGAGATGGCAAGCGATTAATCTTTCTTTTGATTCTTTGGATAAACAAAGAGATATTCAGCAGCATGATCGTTCCAATAGACATAATAGCCCATGTCAAACATCATCTTTACGATCCCCAACTCATCGACCTTATTGAGCCTTTTCTTGAACTCATACACCTGAACAGATTCATCGTAATTCAGATACTCATCAATCAGAGCCTGTTTCTTCTTTCTGGAAACCTTGTCAAAACGAGTAATCCTGCTGGCATCAAGCTTAACGTCCACTTTTCCATTCAATAGATCCTTTAGGAAAGATTGATAGTCAGGATAATTCGGGCCGTATTTGGGATAGAGTATCTGACGGATTTCATCGTTATGAACGAAACAGAAGCCATCGTCTTTGGGATATACGATGATGGCTGTGCCCCCTTTATAGTCTTCATAGTTAAGATACTTCTCTACGAACTTTTCAGAATAACGAGAACAAGAAGAGAAAAGACTCATTCCGGCAAGAAATATAAGAAATAAGATTCTCTTCATATAAGTAGCTGATTACTAGCGTGACAAAAGGCTTGCAAAAATCACACCCCGTTATAGAGTTTCCGCCCGTGTATGGATTGGGGTGGAGAGGCTATATTTTGATAGACCGATACTACTTAGAACTGAGGAGGAGGGGAAAACCGGGACGTTCCTCTGATATAATACGTATCAGTTATCTTGGACCCGTCCGTTCTCGTGACTTTAAACGTCAGGTCTTCAAAACGTATCACGTAATATCCGTTTTGTTCTCCCATATACCGAACGGTTCCTTTCTCGATAGATTTGGTATTTCCCAATGGTCCTAACTGGTAAGGATTGACGAAAGCAACTGTCTGGGGTACAATAGCCTCACCTTTTATCAACGCACTGGCATCCTGCCATGCGATATCAAGAAGAAATAACTCGGGGTCAGTTGCATATGCACAAAAATAGCAGAGTAAACCATACTTGCCTAGAGAAGGCTGGTCGATGGGTTTTACAAAGGAAGCGTCACCCACACGATACAATGTCGCCTCGCCACTGTAATCAATGGCCGGCTCTGGTTTCTGACAAGAAATCACGCTAAGAACAAGGGCACTGAAGAGAAAAAACCTTTTCATGGCCTTCATTGATTGACCTCAGCGATGCGGTTATAGATCGGGCACTCCATCGTCCCCTTCAACATGTGTTCTCCGTTAGGCGAATAAGTATTGCGAGCGGTGACAAACAACACATTCTGGAACTCGATCAGCGCCTTATCCCCTTTCATCCCCCTGTAAATGATTTTGCCTCCTGACATCTTGGACACCACATGACCGCTGAAATTCGACATGAAATATCCAAAATGCAGCCGGACAGGGACCATTTCCTGACCGATCGACAGGGTCTCCAAATCAGGGAAGTAGGCCATCAGCGTAACCGTCTCGTCAGACATGTAGGGTTTGGTTTTCCCGGGGACCAGAGATGCCCTGCAGGATAAAAAGTCCATGTCCGCGTATTGATCTTCTTCGGTGTCGGTTATTAAATACAACTGATAAATCTCCACGGCGGAAGAACTTTCCCCTCTCGTCTCGATGGTAAAAGGAAAATCATAATCTGCTTCCGGCTCCAAGGTTTCGGAGCTGCAGGAAAGAGCAAGCATGGAAAAGGTTGCTCCCAATATAAATAAAACGGTTCTTTTCATGGTGAGATCGATTAATCTATTAAATCGCGGTTGCCTCAAAAATACTACTTTTCTTCCAATAACCAAGTACTGCTCAATCACTTTTCCTTCCTGATAGCGTTTCCGCCCGCGAATGGATTGGGGTGGAGAGGCTTGATTTATGGACCGGTTTTATCCAAATAGACAACCTCCCATGCAATATTCTTTCAATAGTTGAGTTATTAATATAGAGATGATTACATAAGATTTAGCCATCTTAATGCTTTTTTCTATATTTGTGGTGATTTATGACTCGAAATCTATATTTGAAAAGACTTGTCCTAATCCTCGCCATCGCCTTGAGCGGATGCGTGAGGGATACGACGCTGGATCCCGGCGTGGAAAGGAAGGTGGTCGTCGAGTTCGTGCTTACGGAAGACAGTGTCCAGAACCTGTACCTGTTCCTCACGAAGGAACCAGGGGAACTGGCGGCTCCAGCCATTCAGGACGCGGAAATAAAGTTCATCAATGTGTCCAACAGATCTGAGCCGGAGCATCTGTTTGCCAAAGTGGCGGACAATCAATGGTCGCTTGACTATTCGGGAATCCCGGGCGACGAGTATCGGTTGGAAGTGAAGGTCGATGGGTATGACCTTGTCTGGGCGGAGCAGAAAATGCCGGAAAAGATGAAGCTGGTCCGTGCGGCAACGGAGGCTGTCATCAACCCGCAGCCACTGCTCCCATACATGAAGTATGGTGCCTATTATAACATTGACTTCATTCCGGACTATCTGATGATCCGGGGAACGAAACGAGACAAAGAAACAGGTGAATTCATTCCGGTGGAAGAGCTTTGCACGGACTACCCGGGTGTGGAGGAAATCAATGTTACGGGACGGTTCTACGATGGAAATCCCAAATGGAGAACGGGGATTGGTTGGCATTGGTCGGAGATAGGATGGGAAGGGGCCGACTATGTCTATCATGACAGTCCGGTTGATGGAGATGACGGCGTCTGGACCTATATGTTTCCCAACTTGATCGGAAGTAATTTGCATGAGGGTTTCCTGCTCATCAGGCGTGTCGATGACAATCATGCGGGACTTGAAAAACTTTATGATTTCCCCATTGGAGAGTCATTCCATGGAAAAGCATTTTGTATCAGCGGTTCATTTTACATGAACCAGGCATATCCTAGTTCCGATTACACGCAGGTGTTATTTCATGAATATCTTATCGCCTCCTCGCTCTCGCCGGACTATGGTCTGTTTCTGAAAGATGCCTGGCAATTCAAGAAGACACACGAAGGAGGCGACCTTTCTTCCATTTATTTGAGGGACAATATCTACTCCAACATACAAGGCGGTCTCGGGATATTCGGGGCGATGGTTTCCAGCATGACGCCGTTTGATGGCTACTACCAAGAGAAATAGTGCCGTTATGAAGATTATTCTCCGTCTGTTATCCCTCTTTCCCTTGTTCCTGTCCGGATTGGCCCTGGCACAGGAGACGACGTGGACCGACACGTTGCGTGCGGCGGTCAAGACGGATACTCGGAGCGTCATGCGTACCATCAATAAACTGGAGAGCGATGCCGATGTCCTCCGAGGGGTTGTTTCTCCGATGGGCGAAGGGGACCCGATCCGTTGGTCACAGGGGTTACCGGGTGTATCGACAGGGGCCGACGGGTCTTCCGCTATGTATGTCCATGGAGGCAATATGGGGAACAACCTCTTTTCCCTGGACGGCGTGCCCGTCTATGGCTATTCCCATATCCTGGGGCTGACGACGACTGTCCCTTCCGGCGTTATCGAAAACGCTTCGCTCTCAAAGGGTGGATTCGAAGGCCGATATGGGAATTTCACCGCCGCCCACCTGAACATCACGACACGCGACCCTGCGACCGATAGGATCCATGCCGAAGGAACCCTTAACAACTTCCTCGCCGGGGCCAATGTAGAGGCACCTCTTGGGCAGGATAAGTCCTTCATCGCATCGGCCCGAATCTCGCCCATCGGACTGGAATACAAAGCATTCAGTTCATTGCTTCCCGCCCGCCTGGCCGCTTTCCAGGACTTCAGGGCCGGTGTCGGGGATGTCTATGGCAAGTTCAACTGGACCATCGACAACCGCAGCAGTCTGTCCGCATCCACGCTCCTGAGCTTGGACCAGTATGGCTTCACCACCGGGGAAGGAAGCCGGGACGCTCTCGGGTGGAACAATGAGATAGCCATCCTCCAATACCACAGGATCCTTGACCGGACCGACATGGACGCGGAGGCTTATGTCAACCGATACGGCAGCATGCAGCGACAGGAGAAGAACTACCATGGTACGGACAACATCCTGACCTTGAACTCCAGCATGCTGGAAGCCGCGCTTTCCTCCGATTTCTCTCCCCGAAGAAGTTCCTCCTGGAAGCTGGACTACGGGTTCAAGGCCCGTTACGCCCGATTCGCCATGGGACCGGCCGGGGCGCATAACGGGAAAGGGGTGATGTTGCTCTCCTCCTATGCCCAGGCAACTCGTGATATTCCCGAGAAACTGCACCTGCAGGCGGTCATGAGGGGGAATTACTTCTGGAACATGGCCGACGGCATGATGAATCTCCGCCCGGACGCCAGCCTCTCTTTCAAGTGGAATCTTGTCCGATCATTTGCCCTGGAAGGCTCCGCCGACTATGTGCATCAGTTTTACCACACCCTGGAAGGCCTCCCTCTCGGCTGGTCCACGGATGTCATCGTTCCTTCCGGAAGGACGGCACCGCCCGAGTACTCGCTTCAAGGCAACCTCGGGTTCAGCCTCGCTCTTGGACGACATACCGCTTCGCTTGGCGGCTACTACAAACGGATGGGCAATCTCGTCTACTATAAGTACGCTCAGTCCCTGTTCACGGACGCCTTCGCCGGGTGGGAGCGCAGCGTAGACATCGGCTTCGGCAACTCTTACGGCGGCGAATTTCTCTATGAGTACCTGGGTCGGGATCTCTATTTCCGGACGGCTTATACCCTGTCCAAGACGGACCGGGAAGGGTTTGCGACGATTTGCGATGGTGGGAAGTTCCATGCCCGCTTCGACCGTCGGCACATCCTGAACATGCAAGGCCGATGGAAGGGCTTCAGCCTGGCGATGACCCTGCAGAGCGGTCACTGGGAAAACGGTGCTCCGCTTACGTATCATATCTACCTTCCCGGCCTGGAAACGGAAGCGGAATACTATGAAGGCGTCAACAACTTCCATATGCCCACGGTCTTCCGTCTGGATGTGGGCTACGAGCGCAAGTTCCGCACCAAGCGGGCCAAGCATACCGTCAACCTGGGCGTGTGCAACGTCACCAATCACTTCAACCCCTTCATGCTCTACTTTGACGCGCAGGCGGAAGGCTGGAAGATGCTGGCCTTGCTGCCGGTCATGCCGAACTTCAGTTGGCGGGTGGCGTTCTAAAGACGGATGTGGGGGCGCTGCTTACCTTTACTCCATAATGCTTTTCCACAGGATATCGTCCATGGTCAGAAGTGGAACTGGAGATTCCTGCGCAAAGTGACCCGGTTGTGACACGGCTAGGCAGGGGCTCGGAATCGCCCCCGTTTTGATAATTCTCCCTTAATTCTTACCTTTGAAAGAACACAAAGACCGACAGTCATGATCCTTACCACCACACCTACCATCGAGGGGCGTGCCATCCTGGAGTACAGGGGCGTCGTTTTCGGAGAGGTCATCTCCGGCGTGAACTTTATCCGCGATTTCAAGGCCAGCATCCGGAACATCGTCGGAGGCCGCAGCGGGTCCTATGAGGATTCGCTGGTCAAGGCCCGCACGCAGGCCATGGACGAGATGGCCGGCCGGGCCGCGCGGCTCGGGGCCGATGCGGTCGTGGGCATCGACATCGACTACGAGGTCCTGGGCGAGAACAACGGGATGCTGATGGTGACCGCTTCCGGCACCGCCGTCAAGCTGGCATGAGCGCCATGAATGCCCTTGTCATCGGTGCGACCGGCGCGGTCGGGAGGGACCTCGTCGAGCAGCTCTTGAAGGACGATGCCTTCGAGCGTGTCACCGTGTTCGTCCGTCGGCCGCTGGCCGTTGAAAACCCGAAATTAACGGTCCACATCATCGATTTCGACCATCCGGAGCAATGGCAGAACCTGCTCCAGGGCGACGTCCTGTTCTCCTGCCTGGGCACGACCATCAAGGCGGCGGGGAGCCAGGAGGCGCAGTGGAAGGTCGATTATACCTACCAGTACGAGGCCGCGAAGGCCGCGCGCGAGAACGGCGTCGAGACCTACGCCCTCGTTTCCTCCATCGGCGCGTCCCCGAAAGCGAAGTTCTTTTACACCCGCATGAAGGGCGAGCTGGAGGAGGCGGTGAAGAAGCTCGGGTTCCCGGCCTGCTTCATCCTGCAGCCGCCGTCGCTCGTCCGGAAGGGGAGCGACCGGTTCGGCGAGAAAGCGGGCGTCGTGGCGCTCAAGGCCTTCAATGCCATCGGCCTGATGCGCGCTTACAAGCCGATGCCCACGGAGGAGGTCGCCGCCGCGATGGTCCGCCTCGTCAAGAGCGGCCGCCGCGCCACGGAAACGGTTGTCGCGCAAGATATCTTGAAAGCATGAGAGAAGAACTGATCCAATTGGCCGATACCTACCTGAAGGCGGGGGAGGCCATCCACGACGCCATCCGGGAGAGCATCCGGAAGGCGGGGGGATTCCTGAACTGTTCCAACAACGACCAGGAGAAGAAGGATATGAACGCCCTCGTCTTCGACAGCAAGAAAGGGTACTCCGAGACTTACCCGATCCGGGCCATGAAACTGAATGACCAGGACCAGGTGGAAGTGTACATCGGTACGTACGGCACCATCTACACGGACCGGTACCTGCGGGGCAAGATGAGCGAGGAGCACTGGATGCCCCTGAAGAACTCCAACATCCTCTTCTATCAGACCATCCTGTCCATCGCGGCGGCCATCGACGAGTACCTATGAGCATCCGCGACGAAATGATGTCCGGGCGTCTGTACGACGCCTCGAACGGGGAACTGCTGGATGAACTGCTCCGGACGCAGCAGATGTGCCAGGATTACAACGCCTTGAAAGTCACCAACCTGGAGGGAAGAACGAACCTGCTAAACAAGCTCATCGGCAAGGTCGGGAAGAACTTCATCGTCAATCAGCCCTTCTTCTGCGACTATGGTTCGAACATCGAGGTGGGGGACGACGTCTTCATCAACGCCTACTGCGTCATCCTGGACGAGGCGAAGGTCACATTCGGGAACAATGTGTTCGTGGCTCCGCAGTGCGGCTTCTACACGGCGGGACATCCGCTGGACAAGGACCTGCGCCGACGCAAGCTCGAGTACTCGCTGCCCATCACCATCGGCGATGACGTCTGGATCGGCGGCATGGTGTGCGTCATGCCGGGCGTGACCATCGGCTCGGGCTCCGTCATCGGCGCCGGGTCCGTCGTCATCAACGACATCCCGGAAGGCGTCCTGGCCGCAGGAAATCCCTGTCGCGTCATCCGCAAGATTACCCCGGAGGATCGCGACAGGTATATCCGGTAATTGGTCCGGTTACCCCTTGCCGTCCAACGATTTTAAGTTGCTGATTAGTAACAGCTTACATTTCCGTCAACGGCAAGGAGTCTCCTTTAACGGACCCCTTGCCATCGATGGTTCCAGCCAGCATTGATTATCAAGCAGTTACAGCCCGAGTGACGGCAAGGGGCGTGTGGGGGCTCCGCTGATACGGGCGACTTTTGGCCGTGGTGCGGAAAAGTGTTATCTTTGCACACGATTTAATCTGTCACTATGGAATTCACCGCAAAACAGCTGGCGCAGGTGCTCAAGGGGACCGTGGACGGGGATGAGAACGCCGTCATCACGAAGTTCGCCAAGATCGAGCACGGAAAGCCCGGCACCCTGAGCTTCTTCGCCAATCCCAAATACGAGCAGTACGTCTACACCAGCGAGGCGTCCATCATCCTGGTGGACAAGACCTTCGAGCCCAAGGAGCCGGTGAAGGCCACGCTCGTGCGGGTGGACAATGCCTACACGGCGGTCACGGAACTGCTGAAGTATGTCAAGGACAAGTCCAAGAAAGCGAAGCGCCACCGCAGCCTCCGGGCCACCTGGCACTGCTCCACGAAGTTCGGGAAGCGGGTCTGGCTGGGCGCGTTCTCCAGCGTCGGTCGCCGCACGGTGATCGGGGACAACACGGTCATCCACGAGAACGTGACCATCGGCGACGACTGCAAGATCGGCAAGGACTGCATCATCTATCCGGGCGTGAAGATCTTCCCCGGGATGGTCATCGGCGACCGGGTGATCCTGCACGCCGGCTGCGTCATCGGCGACGACGGCTTCGGCAACGCGCCGCAGCCCGACGGCAGCTGGGAGAAGATCGAGCACCTCGGGAACGTGATCATCGGCAATGACGTGGAAATCGGCTCCAACACGACCGTGGACCGCGCCCAGATGGAATCCACCATCATCGGCAACGGTGTCCGGATCGACAACCTGTGCCAGATCGCCCACAACGTGGTGATCGGCGACCATACGGTGATGGCGGCCCAGGTGGGCATCGCCGGATCCACCGTCATCGGCAAATACTGCATCATCGCCGGGCAGGTGGGCATCGCCGGGCACGTCAAGATCGCGGACCATACGACGCTCCTGGCCCAGGCCGGCGTCATCGGCAACATCCGGAAAGAGGGGCAGACACTCCTGGGTTCCCCGTGCATCGACCCGCACGTGTACATGAAGGCCTACGCCAAATTCCGCCAGAGCGGACAGGAGTAGATTTGGGCGGTCCGCAGTTTTTCCCTATCTTTGCACCATGGACCGCAACCAGCATACGCTCAAGGAAACCTACCGGTTCGAGGGAAAAGGCCTTCACACAGGGACTTATTCCCACATGACCGTTGCGCCGGCCCCTATCGGCCATGGCATCAAATTCCGCCGCACGGACCTTCCCGGCGGCCCGGTCATCGAGGCTCTCGCCGAAAATGTCTCCAACACCGCCCGCAGCACCACCATCTCCTGCGGCGGGGCCGAGGCGGTCACCATCGAACACATCATGTCGGCCCTTTCCGGCCTCGGTGTGGACAATGCCCTCATCGAGCTGGACAACCGCGAGGTCCCCATCCTGGACGGCAGCGCCGGCCCCTATGTGAAAGCGTTTCTGGCCGACGGCCTCGTGGACCAGGGAGAGCCCCGCGTGTATATCGACATTCCCCAGACGCTGGAAATCCGGGACGGGAAGACGGGGTCCTGGATCCGGATCGAACCGGCCGATGCCCCTTCCGCGGACATCACCGTGGACTTCGGCTCCCGCATCCTCGGCGTCCAGTCCGCCCATTGGGACGAGGCCGTGGACTATGCCCGGGAGATCGGCGTCTGCCGCACGTTCTGCTTCTTCCACGAAATCGAGTACCTGTTCAAGAACAACCTCATCAAGGGCGGGGACGTGGACAACGCCATCGTCATCGTGGAGCATCCCGTGAGCGCGGAACAGCTGTCCTCCATCGCCACCCTGCTCGACATGCCTGACCTGACGGTCACCGACCAGGGCTACCTGAACAACCTGCAACTTCATTTTCCAGACGAGTGCGGCCGGCACAAGCTGCTGGACCTCCTGGGCGACTTCCGCCTCGCCGGCGGCCGGCTGAACGCCCGCATCACGGCGTTCAAGCCCGGCCACTATCTCAATACCCAGGCCGCGAAAGCCCTTCGCGCCATCCTGAAATAAAGACTGTCCATGAATAAGATCCATCCGCTCGCCACTGTCAGCCCCAATGCCAGGCTCGGCGACAACATCGAAATCGGCCCCTATGTCTTTGTCGACGACAACGTCGAAATCGGCGACGGCTGCAAGCTCCTCCCGCATGCCGTCATCTTCTCCTACGTGAAAATGGGCTGCGACTGCACCGTCTTCCCGGGCGCGGTCGTGGGCGCCGTCCCGCAGGACCTCAAGTACGAAGGCGAGGTGACCTGGGTGGAAATCGGCGACCGGGTGACCATCCGCGAGTGCGCCACCATCAACCGCGGCACGAAGGCCAGCGGAAAGTTCCTGACCAAGGTAGGCAATGACACGCTCATCATGTCTTATGTCCATATCGCCCACGACTGCGAGATCGGCAACCACTGCATCCTCGTGAGCCACGTCGCCCTCGCCGGCGAGACGGAAGTCGCGGACTGGGCCATCCTCGGCGGCGGCACCCTGGCGCACCAGTTCTCCCACATCGGCACGCACGCGATGGTGGGCGCGGGTTTCAAGATCGTGAAGGATATTCCCCCGTACGTGCTGGCCGGCCGCGAACCGGTATGCTTCGAGGGCGTGAACCGCGTGGGCCTGTCCCGCCGCGGCTTCTCCGAGGAGCAGATCAACCAGATCAAGGACATTTACGACGCCCTGTACTTCCAGGGCATGAACGTCAGCGACGCCGTGGCGCACATCGAGGCCAACTTCCCGCAGACGGAAGAGCGGGACACCATCCTCTCCTTCATCCGCGCCTCCAAGCGGGGCATCATCTCCCGCCCCCGCGCACCCCGCAAGTAAGTGCTCCTGTCCACCGCATATTTCCCGCCGGTGGCCTGGTTCGCCCTCCTCGCGCGTGATATGACCCTGTCCCCGGACAGGGTTTCTCCTTCCACGGTGTTCCTGGAAGCTTGCGAGAACTACCAGAAGCAATCGTACCGCAACCGTTGCTACATCCTCGCCGGCGACGGCGTGCAGATGCTTCAGGTTCCCGTGGTCCATGCGGACTCCATGCGCATCACGGAAGTCCGGGTGGACTATTCCACACCGTGGCTCCTCCGGACGCAGCGGTCGCTGGACGCGGCGTATTATACGTCGGCCTATTACGAGTATTACCGGGATGACTTATTTGCGCTGATGGACGAGAAGCCGGCCCTCCTCTGGGACTGGAACCTGTCGCTGGCGAAGTTCCTGCTCGAGAAGACGGGCGTCGCCTGCCGCCTGGAGTCCACCGCTTATTTCGTTTCCCCTGCGGTGGCCGGTCCGGATGATTTCCGCGCCGACATCCATCCCAAGCGGGCCGATACGGTCCTGCCTTCCCTGGGCCTGGAACGCCCTTATTTCCAGGTGTTTGCCGACCGCTTCGGCTTCACGCCGAACCTCTCCGTCCTGGACCTCCTCTTCAACGAAGGCCCGGATTCCATCCTCTGGCTGAAGAAGCTGTAGACCGCTTTTCTGTTTGCGGGCCCTGTCTTTTTTTAGGCGCCACAGCCCCCCTTGCCGTCACTCGGGCTGTAACTGCTTGATAATCAATGCTGGCGGGAACCATTGATGGCAAGGGATCCGTTAAAGGAGACCCCTTGCCGTTTGGCGTAATATAATCTGTTATTAATCAGTCGCTTAGTAGGCGTAGGACGGCAAGGGGTTGAACCGGGAATTCTTACAACGCTTTCTCCAGCATGTCCGGAGAAACATTCAGCAGGCGGGCCAGCTGGGTTTTGCCGGATCCGAAACGGTGCGCGGCGGCACGGGCCAGGGAGAGGAGGGATTTCCGGTCGAGGAGTTGGGGAGAGTCGGCATGGTACTCGTTGCGGCACATGGTAGTGAGGCGCATGGACAACTCGGCATCGGTGAATGTGACCTTCTCCGCGGCTCCATGAGAGATGGCGACGGACGATTCCAGGTCCCAGAGACGGAGGGTGTCAAAGAAGTCCAGACTGCTCCCGATCCGGCTCTCCGTATAGGCATAGTCCACGAAACATCGGTTCAGGACGCGTCCTTCATGGACCAGATAATCGCCGGGAACGGCCTCCCGGGTTCGGAATAGTTTTCGGACTTCCATCACGCCCAGGCTGGAAACGGGCGTTCCCGGGATTACATCGCGGAACGGGTTGAAATAGACATCGATGGAACACCACGGATAGGAGAACGGGGAACACATCCTGGCCTTGTAACAGTTCCGGAGGATATAGGCCACTTCTTTCCTGAATTGTTTGGCGTCCAATACGGCATGCACGTCGAATCCATCGCGGGGGAGGACGTTGGATA
>ODAJ012176744.1_pt1 | contig 14125 bp, 11 predicted proteins | sample 1539241 | NCBI WGS metagenome assembly ODAJ01 (sample SAMN02144231, study PRJEB22623) | gut metagenome | biome: sheep rumen | host: Ovis aries | place: New Zealand
GTGATGCTTTCGCGGCGGTCATAGACGTTTTTCAGTGCGGCGGCAATCACTCTGATGTGGTTGTCGGTATAGACGCGGCGGGCGATGCAGAGGCGCAGCAGGTCGAGCCCGCCGAAACGGTTTTCGCGTGTCACGGGGTCGCGGTCGGCCAGCATGTATCCTATCTCGCAGCCGCGTATGCCTGCCTCGAGATAGAGCTCGCAGGTGAGCGTCTGTGCGGGAAATTCCTCTTTGGGCACATGGGTGAGCACACGGTCGGCGTCCACGAAGATGGCGTGGCCGCCAGCGGGGCGCTGATAGGGAATGCCATACTCATCGAGCAGGCTGGCCAGAAAAGCCACCTGATGGATGCGTGTGTGCAGCATGTCGAACTCGGTGTTCTCGTCCAGGCCCTGTGCCAGGGCGTTCAGGTCGCGGCCGCTCATGCCGCCGTAGGTGACGTAGCCCTCAAATGGGATGCAGAACAACTTGGCGCCTTCGAACCACTCCTTGTTGTTGGTGGCAATGAATCCGCCCATGTTCACCAGTCCGTCCTTCTTGGCCGACATGGTCATCGCATCCACGTGGGAGTACATCTCGCGGGTGATTTCCTTGATGGTCTTGTCTGCGTAGCCCTCTTCGCGCGTCTTGATGAAATATGCGTTTTCGGCAAAGCGGGCCGAGTCCATCACTACGGGCACTCCGTATTTGTGGCACAGCTCGCAGGTTTCGCGTATGTTCTTCATGCTGACGGGCTGTCCGCCCACGGTGTTGTTGGTCACGGTGAGCACCATGAAGGGCACGTTGCCTTTGTTCTCGGTCAGCACTCGCTCCAGTTTCTCCAGTCCCACGTTGCCTTTGAAGGGCACTTCCAGCTGGGTGTTGTGTGCCTCGTCGCAAGTAACGTCGATGGCTTTGGCTTTTCGGCTCTCGATGTGGCCTTTGGTGGTGTCGAAGTGGGCGTTGCCGGGTATCACTTGGCCTTCCTTCACCAAGTAGGAGAACAGCACGTTCTCGGCGGCGCGTCCCTGATGGGTGGGAATGACATACTTCATGCCAAACAGCCGCTGCACCACGGCCTCGAATTTATAGAACGAGGTGGCTCCGGCGTAGCTCTCGTCGCCCAGCATCATCTCGGCCCACTGACGGTCGCTCATGGCTCCTGTGCCCGAGTCGGTCAGACAGTCGATGTAAACCTGTTCTGCTTTCAGTTGAAACACGTTGTAGTGGGCTTCTTTGAGCCACTGTTCGCGCTCCTCGCGCGTACTTTTGCGGATGGGTTCAACCATCTTGATTTTCCACGATTCTGCAAATGGTAATTCCATAGTAACTTTTACTGTATTACGCTTGATGATTAATCTGATTGTTGGGGTTAATAAGGTTTGGTTGTTTTGTGGATTGGCCACGGGGCGCAGCCACAGCACATTGCACAATGTTCAATGCGCAATGGCCACTGTTCAACGTCTGATTGTTGAAAAATGGTCAAGTTCCTTAATGTTGATGTATCTGTTCGATACAATAGGTTTTGCGTTCATTATGTTTTTCGTAGCGATTGTTTTCAGTGTGCAAAAGTAATCATATTTTGCGAATCAAGCAAAAAAAACAAAGAAAAAAACAGGCGGATGAGACTTTCTCAGCGTCTCTCTGCCTGTTTTCTTTGTCCTGGTAGCCTGAACGTTCTGATAATCTGAATAATCAGAATAGTCAGAATAATCTGAATAATCAGACGAATTGTCTGTTTGTCTTCTTCTCTCTGTCAGGGATTCGATACGAGCACGTATGCGTTCGAGCAGCTGAATCCCGTGGGCAGCGCGAAGTCGTAGGTCGTCTCGCCGATGGTGACCGTCTGGCTTGCGGCAAACGAGCCTGTGGTGGCGGTGTAGGCCTGCGAACCCGTGGAAGGAACCACGTTCTTGCCTCCGATGCCCACCACGGTGGCGCCGTTGATGGTAAACAGGAAGTCCGTCTTGAATGTCGTGGCCTTGGGGGCGGCCACGGCCACATACACCTTTCCACCCGTGATGCTGATGTTTCCGTCCGACTTCATTCCCTGCGGCTTTGCGTCGTAGGTGCTGTCGTATTTGTATCGTTCGCCCATGGTGACGATGGTGGTTTTTCCGCCACTGATGGTTACGTTGCCCGTAGCGTTGAGGCCGCGCCCGCCGTTGCCGTCGTTGGTGAGCGTCAGTGTGCCGTCGGTCATCACGAAGTTGCCGTCGGTCTTCAGTGCCGACGAACTCGACATGTCGCTCAGTGCGGTGTCGAACACCGATGCTCCGCTGGCCTTGGCCGTCACGGTGCCGCCGTTGATGGTGATGTGGCTTTCGGCCTTGATGGCCTTGCCCGTGGTGGAGGCGCCGTTGGCGTCAACGCCCGTCGAGTAGGCGCTGATGGAGCCGTTGTTCACCACCATCTGGCCGTTCAGCTCGTGGGTCGATTTTGCCTTTTTGCCCACGTCGATGCCGTCGCCCTGCGACGTGATGTTGATGGTGCCGCCGTCCATCTGGAAAAACTCGTTCACGTGCATGCCGTCGTTCACTGCGCCGGTGATGTTCATCGTTCCGCCCTGCATCAGGGTGTATTCGTCTGAGCAGTAGGCGTGGCGCGCCGTCCCGCTGAGGGTGAGCTGTCCGTCACCGCTGATGATGGCGTGTCCGTTGATGTAGAGGCAGGCTGGCTGAGTGCCTTCGGCGCCGTCGGCCAGCAGGCTGTTGCCCACTAGGGTGAGCTCTATCTGCTTGCCGTCCTCAATGCGTATGGCCGCGCTGTCTGGGCTGGCCAGGGTCAGGTTGTCGATCACCACCTTGGCGTTGGCTTCCCCGTCCATGTAGAACGAGCCCTGCTGGCTGTTGCCCGTCAGGGTGTAGGTGATGGGGTCGGTGATGTTGCTGTTGGCCAGGATGCGCACGTTGGCTCCCTTGATGGTGATGGAGAGGTCGGCTGCCAAATTGCCAGCCACCAGCACCTTGGCCTCGCCGCCGTCGAAACTAACGTTCACCGTGTTGTCCGCAACGTTCTGTTCGTCGTCAACGGTGATGCTGCTGATGTCGTTGATGTTGTAGGTGCGCCCCAAGATGGTGAGTGTCTCGCCGGCGTCGAAGGTCATCTCGCCCACTTGGGCCTTGGCGTAGGCGAACGAAATGTTGCCCGTGTTCACGCTGACGGTTTGTCCGACGGCCTGGCCTGCCAGACAAAAGCTGGCCGCAAGGGCGCAGCAAATGTTTGAGATGCGTTTCATGGTACTAGAACTTTCTTCGTTTCGCCATTCTTCGTTTTCACCACATAGACGCCCTTGGGCAGTTGGCCGCCGGGCTGCCTCGTTGCTTGTCCGTTCAGCAGTTGTCCCTGCAGGTTATAGACGGCCGTGCTGCTGCCAGTTGTCGCGCCGTCGTCAATCGACTTGATGGCCGTCGAGGTAGCCGAGAAGTACATCGACTTCAGCTCGCTGAGCACCAGTGTGACCACTTCGCCCTCGGCGGGCGTTGCTATGAGTTGGCCGTCCTTGAAGGTGATGGTCAGTCCGTTGGACAGCACTTCGGTTTTCTCGCCGGTTGTTTTCTCAAAGTGCAGATAGCCCAGTTCGTCGGCTCGCATTTCGCTCAGGGTCATGCCTGCCACCAAGGCGACAGCCGCCATGCCCCCTCTCTTCAGATAATTGTTTCGCATTGTTTTTGGCATTGTGTTGTTTCAGTTTTTTGTTTGCTCGCTTGGCGAGAAACTATTTCAGCACATCTTTAATCTTCTTGATGATGCTGCTCTCCTGCAGACTTTCCATGCTCTCGCGCAGGAACTCTCCGGCGCGTTCGCCCTGTTCCTTCACAAACTCCTGAGCCTGCTGGGTGGTTTCGCTGCTGCGCAACTGCTCCACGGTGTCGGTGATTTTTTCTTTCATGGCCTTCACCGTTTCGTTCTGGCTGATGTTGTTCAGCACTTCCTCGGCAGTTTCCTTCAGTTCTTCGGCTGCCTTCTTCACATTCTCCTTGACATCGCCCATGGGGTCGGCTGTCTGTTGGTTTTTGTTCTCTTTTTCCATGTTTATGTTGGTTTTTGGGTTAGTTGTCTGTTTCTTTGGGGTGTCATTTCAGTAGTTTCCAAATCTTGTTCTCGTCAGCCTGCGGGAGCAGTGCCTTCAGGTGCGCCTGCATCCGCCCGAGCGACTCCTCCGGCGAGCGGTCGCACAGGCAGGCCTCGCGGCCGTAGAGCTGTTCGGGTGTGGTGAGCAGCGACCATCCCCAGCCATATTCGCGGTTGTGCTTGTCCAGCGGATAGACAAAGTTCTCGGTCACGATGCGGCACCCCATTTGCAAACGGGTGATGTAAGCGTCAAACTTGCCCCGCATCTTCGGTCCGTTGAATCCGCAGGCCGCCCGCAGCTCGCGGGTGATGAGACTGCCGCTCTCGCTCAGAGTGGCCAGGATGGCTTCTTCTATGGAGCCTTCGCTCGGGGTGGGGTAGGCCCATCGGCGGTAGTTGCAGAAGTCGGGCCACCAGTCCATGCTGACGAAACCCGCCTTGTGGTCGAAGAACTTGCCATAGACGCAATGGCCCTCGCTCACGATGGTGCCTTTCCATTTCCACAGAGGCCATTCCCATCCGCCGTCGGGCAGCACCGTGTATCGGCAGTCGTCCGTCACCACATCGTCGGCCGAAAATCCCTCGATGCCGCTATAGAGCAGCGGCAGGAATCCCCATTCGGCTATCAGCTCCATCAGTTGCACGTCGGTATAGATTCCTCTCTTTCTCATGGCCTTCACTCCTTCGCTCCGAGAGTCTCCTTCAACTCCTTGACAACCCTGCACGGATTGCCCACGGCCACCGAGTTCGAGGGAATGTCCTTGGTCACCACCGAACCGGCACCGATGGTCACGTTGTCGCCGATGGTCACACCGGGCAGAATGGTCACGCTGCCGCCAATCCACACGCTGTTGCCGATGGTTACGGGCAGTGCCCACTCCCGGCGCGTGTTGCGTTCCGTGGGGTCAGTGCTGTGGCAGGCCGTGTAGATGCTCACGTTGGGCCCCACGAAGCAGTCGTCGCCGATGGTGACAAACGCCTCGTCGAGCACGGTGAAGTTGAAGTTGGCGAAAAAACGTTTGCCAACCCTGATGTGCTTGCCATAGTCACAGTAGAACGGTTGGTTGATGAACACCCGGTCGTCGCCTGTGCTGCCCAACAGCGATTTCAACATCAGCAGCCGTTTCTCGGTTTCCGACGGTCTGAGTTGGTTGTATTCGTGAATGATGTCCTTCACGGCGTTCAGCTCCTCCAGCAGTTGCGGGTCAACAGCCGAATAAACTTCGCCAGCCAGCATCTTCTCTTTCTCGGTCATGGTTCGTTGTCGTTATTGTTGACTTTTTTTTCTTCTTGCATTTGCCTCCTATAATAACTAAAAGAAAGCTATTTGTCTGTTTTGCAGTAGGAGGTGACGTGTCCCACGTCACGATCCGTAAATTTGTGACGTGAGACACGTCACCTCCTATTTGGACACTGCAAAGATACTGCAAATGCAACAAACAACAAAGGAACTCGGGCGAAAACTGAGGGGCTTTTCTGTAAATTTGGTAAATAAAACCTCAAAATGTATAGGTGGCAAACCACGGAATCTTCGTAATTTTGCACTCATGATTATTAATAGTCAAACAACAATGAAAACCATAAAACTGACAATGGCACTTGTCGCCCTCATGGTGGCTGGTGGCCTTCAAGCACAAAACAACAGCATGGAACTATCAATCAGACAACAGTCGCTGGCGGCCATCGCCGCCAACGAGGCCAAGGGCGACATCAACGCCCTGAAACGCGAAATCAACACCGCTTTTGAGGCGGGGCTCACCGTGAGCGAGATCAAGGAGGCGCTCTCGCACCTCTATGCCTACACGGGCTTCCCGCGCTCGCTCAATGCCCTGGGAGCCCTTCAGCAGGTCATCGCCGACCGCCAGGCCCAGGCGAAAGCTTGTCCTCCGGGACGCGAGGCCGACGCCCTGCCCGCCGACTACGACGCCCTGAAGCAGGGCACCGAGGTGCAGACCCGTCTCACCGGACAACCCTTCAACTACACCTTTGCCCCACAGACCGACTACTATCTGAAAGCCCACCTCTTCGGCGACATCTTCGCCCGCAACAACCTGAGCTTTGCCGACCGCGAAATCGTCACCGTCAGCGCCATCTCGGCGCTGCCCGGCTGTGAGCCGCAGCTCAAGGCCCACGTCTCTGGAGCCCGCAACATGGGTGTCAGCGACCAGCAACTGCAAGCCTTGCCCGCCGTGCTGCTGGCCAAGGCCGGTGCCGACGAGGCCCGCCGTTGCACCGCTGCCGTCAACCAGGTGTGCGGCGTCAGCCTGCCGCAGGTTCCCGCCGGCGAAATGCCAGCCTCGCCGTGGCCACTGGGCGAGAAGAATCCCTACGGCCAGTTCTTCGTTGGCCAAAGCTATCTGGCGCCTTTGGCCGATGCCAGCCTGGGGCTGTTCAACGTTACCTTCGAACCGGGTTGCCGCAACAACTGGCATGTGCATCACCGCCAGGTGCAGGTGCTCATCTGCGTCAGCGGCCGCGGTTGGTATCAGGAGTGGGGCAAACCGGCCGTACCGATGACTCCCGGCACCGTGGTGGCCATTCCCGCCGAGAAGAAACACTGGCACGGCGCCGCCCGCGACTCGTGGTTCCAGCACGTCACCTACCACACCCAAGTTCAGGAGGGTGCCTCCAACGAATGGCTCGAACCCGTCAGCGACGAACAGTACAACGCCCTGCAATAGGCCGTGCTTTTCACCCTTCCATTCTCCTGCGAGAGATGAGGCCCCCCTCTCATCCCCCCTGGGGGGGACGCCCCAACGCGCAGCCATGCTCTCCCCCCAGGGGGGGTGAGAGGGGGGGGCCTCATCTCTCCAGTATTTCTCCCAAGTGATAGGCCACGATGCCGTCCCTGTATGTGGTGTCGATGACCTGCACCAGCGCACTTTCGCGGTCACGGTGGTAACCCACGTACAGCCGAAGCGCGTCATAGCGGCGCAAATAACGCTTGCCGTCGCTTTCGTCAACATAGGTGTATTTGTTGAGTGTTGTCTGTTTCAGCTCACGGTATTCCGTACGTTTCGTTCCCTTCACGATTTCGTCGAAAAACTCCTTCTTGATGTTGAGCGTCAGTATTTTCAGCCCCTTCGTGTCAATCTTGTTCTGTTTCCTCACGATGTGCCGCTCCAGACATTCCTGCTCCGCGTTGTAGGCATAGCCCAGAATGGTGCCGTCCATCACCTTCCCAATGATTGTGTCGATTACTTCCAGCGGCACCACAAACCATTCCTGTGGCTCATGGCGCTGCCCGTTGTCGTCAACGACGGTCACATGGAATTGCACCGCCTTGAGCAACTGGTGTACCAAGTCTTCAAACTTCTGCGAGTGCAGGTTCGCCACCTTGTAGGTGGCCACAATCTTGACGGGTGCCATCAGATAGGTCGGCTCGTGCGCAGCGTTGGCTATCCGTTCCTCCACGCTGTTCGTCGAGAAACCAATCTTGTAGAGATTCTGCTGGCTGCTGATGGCTGGCTGGTCCGAGAGTGAGCGCAGCACATATATATAGCCCGTAACCTTGTCCTTTTCCGTCAGTTCGCTGTTCGCGAAGAATTTGCCGTCGCTCTCTTCCTGCAGTTCTGTGACCGCATAACCGTTGCCCACCACATTCTTGCGGAGCGTCTGGAGCAGGATGTCCGACTCGGTTCCGTTCTCATAGACGCAGCGCGTTCTGCCATTGAGCATGGAGTTGCTGCCCTGGTGGAGCTCGCCGATATGCTCCAGCAACAACATCTGCCCATCTACGATGTAATAATGTCCCGCCTGCAGATTGATGGATTTGGATATTCTCACCAGGCTGCGTCTGCCCGCCTTGAGGTCTTTGTGTACTTGTCTGAACAGCGGCTCATACCTGCTGAAGTCATCACACAGTTTGCGCTGTGCCACATAGTCCGCCTTTTTCTTGGCCTCCATGCCCTTCCGCATGTCCGCAGGCATGGCGAACAGCTCAGCCTCTTTCTCCGAGATGTCCAGCAGCGGGTCATCAAGAATCTCGTCCAGCTCCTTGTCTATGTTCATACTTCAAGTCCTTTCTGTCTTAATGCTGTCAAGGCGGCCCACATCATTTTTTCCTTCAAGTCGCCTCTCCGTCCTGGTTCCCGCCCATGGCGTTCCATCCATGTCCTCACCTCAACCAGTTTCTGGTTCATACGGTCGTCAGCCGTCGGGGCGGTCATTTTGGGCCGCACACCATCCAGCAGCGGGTCTTCAAACAGTTCCAACAATTCTTTTGGCCATTCCATAATTCTTCATTCCATAATTCTTCATTCTTCATAATCCATCCCTGCCAGGCGTCTTGCCTTCAGGTTCCTGATCATCTGCAGGGCGGCAGCCATTTCCCTCACCTTGGGGTTCGGGTCTTCCGCGCTTGGCACCCGTCCGTCGTGCTCCTTCACATATTCCTTCAGCGGCCCCTTGAAGATGGTGATGGCCTGCTCCAGCGTCAGGTCGAACTTCTGCTCGGCTATCGTGTCCTGAATGATTTTCAGCGTGGGCGCATCCACCGACTTCGACAGCACCTCGTAGGCTCGCTGGAAGGGGTTGATGGTGTCAATCAGGTTGATGCTCAGCTTGTCGATGTTCACAAGCCGGTTGGCAATCTTCATGAGTCGGTTGCCCTCGCTCTCCTGATCGTCGCCGCCCTTCATGCTGCCTACATCCACGGGCTCGCCCTTGTCGTTCACGATGTCGGTGCCCTTGATCATCGTGTCGAGCAGCACCCGCTGGCGCACTTCCTCCACCTCGCCTTCCGACAAGTCGGGGTAACGCTCCCTGATCACCTTGGGTATCAGGTTCTGCGTGATGGTCTCAGCCGTCGTGGAGCCACTGATGGCCCTCACCACCAGTTCGTCTTGCAGAATGGCAGCCTTCAGGTCGTCCAACTGCTCTTGCACAATGAGCCGTGTCTTCTCGCTCGACAGCGGTTTCAGTCCCTCCACGATGAGTGTCCGCATGGGATTCCCCCTGTCACCATCATCGTCCTCCTTCGTGGTTTTGAAGTGCCACGAGGGAGCCATTACCTGTTCCATCAGCAGCGAGGCCGTGATGGCTTTCAGAAAGTCGTTCACCGCCACCTTCACGTCAGCCTGCTCAGCATCGGGCATGGCTATCATGTTGACGAACTTCGCCGTCTGCTTTCCCTCGCAATCGCGTGTGCAGCGTCCGATAATCTGAATCACCTCCGTCAGCGATCCGCGCACACCGATGGTCAGACACACCTCGCACCATTGCCAGTCGAAACCCTCCTTGGCTGTGCCCAGAGCGATGATGATGTCCATGTCTTCGCGTTTCGTCATGCGCTGCAGATAGCCCTGCACCATGTTGCGTTCCTTCAAGTCGTCCTCCACCAGGTCGGCCACCTTCAACAGTCGTCCGTCGCTGGTGCGCACGTGGTAGATGCCCGTGTTGTAGTCTTTACGTTCCACGGTGCCGATGACCTTCATGATTTCGCCCGTCTCGGCATACTTGCCGATGCCTGTCGAGGCCCGTGCGTTCACGCTGGGAATGTGGATGATGGTCTTCTTCGTGGTGTCCAGCACCTCGTGGATATGGTCCAGATACGAACCGTGGTAGAAGTGATAGCCCAGCACCAGGTTCTTCAGATATCTATAGCCGTTCAGCTGCTGATAGTAGTTATAGGTGACGGGGTAGAACCGCGCTTCGTCCTCCACTCTCAGCACGGGTATGCCGTCGCCCCGGAAGTAACTGCCCGTCATGGCCACGATGTGGCCCGTCGAGTTGTTCATCACGCGGCGCACCACGTCGCCCAGGTTCGAGTTGGCGTCGGCCGAGGTGTGGTGGAACTCGTCGATTGCCAGCAGCGTGTCGTTGAAGTCCTCGTCCGAGATTTCCTTCATGCCGTTGCGCAGCGTGGCATGGGCGCACACGAGGATGCGCGCGCTCTGCTGATGGAAAAACTCTATGAAGCGTCCTTTCTTGTCCCGTTCGTTCTTCACGTCCGTCAGGTTGAAGTAGGGCGTCACCGTCCAGTCGGCAAAGAATCCGAAGGGCTTCAGCCGCGTGTTCTGAAACGAACGTCCGATGCTCTTCTCCGGCACGGCCACCACCACCCGTTTCAGTCCCTGGTTCATCAGCTTGTCCAGTGCAATGAACATCAGCGCGCGGCTCTTGCCCGAAGCAGGCGGTGCTTTGATCAGCAGAAACCGCTTCTGCCGGGCCTCGTAGGCCTTGGCCTGCATCTCGCGCATGCCCAGACTGTTGGTGGCGCTCGACAGTCCCGTCTGTTGGTAACTGATGTCAACGATGTTGTTGCTATTTTGTTCCATAATTATGTGTTATTTCGTTTTTTATTATTTATCTTTGTCGGCAGAAACCAAAAGAATTAAGTTATGACGACAGCTGCTTTCTTTACAGGATAAACGGCATGCCAGACCACATACATATTCTTGTTTCTCTGCACCCCACCATTGCTGTGTCCTCTTTTGTTCACGATTTGAAGATTGCCACAAGCAATCTGATGAAGTCTTCGCCTGACCGATTCCCGGGATACCAAGGCTGGGAGAATGGATATTGTGCATTGACATGCTCTGATGCAGACAAGGAACGTGTGCGTCAGTACATCATCAACCAGAAAACCCATCATGCCCGTATTTCTGCGCGTGACGAACTGAAGGCTTTGCTGCAGGAGTTTGGCGTAGCGTATGATGAGCGCTATGTCTGATAGTGGGTGCGGGCACCCCTTCAGGGTGCATGCGGTGTGACATGCTCCTATCCGAGGGAACTCGCTGCGCTCGCACCCCCGGTTAACGAGCGGTGACCGCGTTGCGGTCATAGACTGCCGCATGTTGCTCAATAGAAGCTGATTGCCCATCATTTCTTCGTCATCTTTTCGTACATCTTGAACAGGCATTCCAGGCGGGCTTCGTCCGAGGCGAAGGGATAGCCGGGATAGCAACTCTCCACGATGTCGTCCAGTCGGGCATGTGCTTCGCGCAAGTCCTGCGGCATCTTGTCGGGGTCGTAGAGTTCTGCCAAGGTCTTGTTGGGATAGAACTCGCGGGTCACTAATACGTCCTCTGCCGCTTGCTCGATTGCTTCTTTCTTCTCGTCGGAGATTTTAGGGAAGGGGAAGGTGTTGTAGCAGAGTTGGGCGGAATAACGGTAACGAGTTTCAAGTTTTCCACCAACAGTCTTTACCCATACCATGTGCATTTTGCTGGTTAATACTCCAAATAGCCATGTTGGGGCATCATAAACCGCAAAAGCAGAATTAGTAATAACTGTTCCAGGTTCCAAATACCCCATTGGAATGTATTCTCTTTGTTCAGATGAAACTCCAGGTACAATTATACAACTACTATCCTTATATCTTATTTCTCCAAATTGATGCGGTGTTGATGAAAGAGCATTTGTAGTTCCACGCTTGCTTTCTAACCTAACTTTCTTACACTTTTCTATTCTATTTCTTACAGGCTCGATAGAATTTGCTAAAGGAAGAAGAGCATCAGTTATCCACAAGCAGTATCGTTTCTCTCCTCTAATAAATTCTTGTGCTCCCAACAATGGATGAACAAGTGTCTGTGCGTTAGGATAGTTGTCTAAAAGTGTTTTCTTTTCGTAATCTTCTAACAACAAATGTCCTCCGTCATTGGGCATACTCCCGAATGACATTGACGGAAAGTTTGATATAGAAACGTTTTGTTTGTTTATGATACTTGAAGTTCCTTCAAATAAATAAGGATTAATAAGGCTTACTTGTTTCTTATTTGTTCCTTCATAGATATATCTTTGTGTCTGTGTGCATGCAGTAAGTCCAATTATCACACAGGTAACACCGGCATTGTATTTTGCATTATTTGACCACTTAAAAGAATGATACGCAAATGATATATATACATTCATCCCCAAAATAGTTGGCCACAAGAGAGCAACCTGTTCTCCTTGACAGATTGAATTTGTTGTTACGAAAGCAAGCCTTGCAATAGTATTTCTTATATATTTGGCTCCACAAAAGAACCAAGTAGCAATATAATCAAGGTTGTTAAATGATAGGCTGTTCCCAATTGCCTCTTCCATATCTATTTTCTGCTCATCCGTTTGTAGCCTTGCGCCTAAATACGGCGGATTTCCAAACACAAACACTTCTTCCTCTGGGGTATGCGGGCATACTTCGTTCCAATCTATCCGGCAGGCGTTGCCGCAGACGATTTGGGTGATGTTCTTCAGGGGAAGGGCTTTGGTGTTGACCCCAAACTGCGAGTTGAGCTTGGTGTTCATCTGGTGCTCGGCGAGCCAAAGGCTGAGCATGGCCACTTCGTGGGGGAAGTCGAGCAGCTCGATGCCGTAGAACTGGCTGAGGCTGATGACGCTGTTATCCACAAACAAGATTTCACCTTCGGGCGTACACTTGCGCTCCAAAGTGAGGATGTCCATTTCGAGGAAACGCAACGACTTGTAGGTGATAATCAGGAAGTTGCCGCTGCCGCAGGCGGGGTCGAAGAACTTCATGCGGCTCATGCGCCTGAGCAGGGCCTCGCACTTGCGCTTCACGGCCTTGCACTCCTCGTAGAACTGCTTCACGGAAAGTGCCCCGATGTCGCGCATCTGCCTTTTACTTTCGTATAATTCGTTTAATTCGTTGTAGCTTTTCCGCAGGTCGTCCAGGAAGAGCGGATTGATGACCTTCATGATGTTGGGCACACTGGTGTAGTGCATACCTTGGCTGGCGCGCTCCTCGGGATTCACCACGGCCTGAATCATCGAGCCGAAGATGTCGGGATTGATGTCCTTCCAGTCCAGTTCGCCGCACTCGATGATGATGCGCCGCGCCTTCTGCCCCATGCGCGGAATCTGAATGCGGCGCGAGAAGAGTCCGCCATTGACATAGGGAAACTGCTTCACGATGCTGGGGATGTGCTGCGGACGCAGCGAGAGGTCCATCACGTTGAACGACTCGTCGAGATATTGCGAGAGGTCGGAGCCGTCGGGCTTGGTGAAGCGCTGAATGCTGTCGGTGAACAGGTTGTTCTCGAAGATGCCCGTGTCCTCGGCGAAGAAACAGAACAGCAGGCGCGTGATGAAGATGTTGAGGTCGTGCAGGTCGCTGTCGGAGCGGAACTCGTTGTAGGCGCGCAGTTCGTCGTGCAGCTTGGCCAACTTCTCGGCCGCCTTCACGTCGGCAGGACTCTCCTCCACATAGTGAACGCGCTCTACGTCCATGAGCGGATAGAAGAAGGCGAAGTCGCAATAGACGCGCTCCAGCGGATTCTCGTAGGTGTCGCGCTCGCGCAGGTCGTAGGCCAGCAGCGTCTGTCCGTCGCTGACGGCCACAATCTTGGGCGCAGCCTTCAGTACCTGGACGTCGCGTTTCAGACGTTCAAGTTCCGCTTGCAGACGGGTGGCAGACGCGGCTCGATAGCAGAACAGCCCCTTGATGAGCAGTCCGTCGAACGTTTTCAGCACACCCTTTCCTTCCCGATAGCGCTGGAGGTCGCGCTCACTCTTGCCGAATGCATACAACAACTGGTAGCCAACATTGTCGGCCGACAAGGCACGACCTCTGAGCGCCATCAGACGCTCTTCGATTTCCTTGTAGCCGAGCTGGGTTTTCTTTGCCATTGCTCAATAGATTTAGGAGCATAGCACTTATCGGGATTACAGGTACATTCGCCACCAACCAAAAAGACACGGAAATAGCGCGAACCGCGCTTATCCGTGTCTGAGGTTGTAGGAAAGACCCGCCAAACAGATAAGTGACATGTCCACGCTATTGAGCGCAGACATTAGTCATTTATTGTTGTTTGGCATTGTGTTTAAAACTTCCTACATTTCAGACACGCCGAATAACTGCTAATGCTGTTATTTGTTTTTCCTCGAAATGGTCACCGCCTTTCGCCAAAGGCATGTGACTCGTTTGCAAAAGTACGTTTTTATTTTTAAAAAGAGGCAGGTTGGGGACTTTATTTTTTATGATTATCCGCAATCGTACCACCAAATATGTTGTTTTAGGGGTAATATACTAAAGGAGACCGTTGGTTGAACGCTCTGCGTCTTTTCAAAAACCAATAAAAACAAAGAAAAACCAACAAAAACCAAGAGTTTCTACAAATAAAAACCTGTT
>ODAJ011941886.1_pt1 | contig 14113 bp, 9 predicted proteins | sample 1539241 | NCBI WGS metagenome assembly ODAJ01 (sample SAMN02144231, study PRJEB22623) | gut metagenome | biome: sheep rumen | host: Ovis aries | place: New Zealand
GCAGAACCAACAGCAGGAACCCAAACAAGACGACACCATCCAAGATGCCGACTTCGAGGAGGTCAAATGAGACGCATAAGTAAAGACATAACAAAACACTATCAAATGGCGTGTAGCTCAATGAGTTACACGCCATTTGCTTTTTATGGGCTCAAACGGTCGCTGAGCAAATAGTCCTCGCGCGCATACATATATATAATATGAGCAGGTGTTTCCAAATTGGAGATGCCTGCTTTTGATTGACCATTTGTCCGAAGGTATTCAAATTATTCTAATTCTGTCGGACAAAAGGGATACACCATGTCATTCTTATCAAATTAAGTTGTTCGGAATTTCCGAACAAGTTTAGCCCCAGTATTGGTGTCAAGTTGATGAATACTGATATTATGACCATTTGTCCGAAGCTTACCAAATTCTTTGGATAGTGTCGGACAAATGCTTTTGACTTATTGAGTACTTAACTATTATTTCCGTCCAACAACATCAAACCTTTTATCGGACAGCAATAATAAATTGTAAAGTCTGGCTGTGTTTCACAAACAGTAGCGACTCCATTCTCTAATGAATCCGCTTTTATATATTGGTCTTGACGTTCCTTGATGGCATACTCAAAGATAGGACTAAGCGGAAGATCATGCTTCTTGATTAGTTCAATAATATGATGAAGTTCTTCAATCTTTGTCATGTTTTTTATTCTTGATTTTCTGATTCAAAATCTTCGTTATCGTTACTATCTTCTTCGAAAGCAAACAGTGTAGATGCAATTTCTTTGAATTGACGCTCGTAGCGAATCTTATCTTTCTTCTTTTTTAAACTGGCTTGTAACTTATTTATTCGCTCCGCTAGTTGAGTTTGAAGGACTAATGATTTTTCTCTCACCTCCTCCATATCAGTGCCATGAATTTTCACGCCATTGCGAAAGTACACTTTGAAAGGGTATGCACTATCTTCATCCTTCAATGATTTCGTAATTATAGCGTTGTTGTCAAGAAGCCAAATTTCATCACCATTATTCTTGATAGCTTGACCGAGTTCGGAATCAGCATATATTGTAACTCTCTTTACAGCCCCCTTGTAGATTCTCTTAATCTCAATCATCCCCAAACGAATGTATTCTTTGGTGATATATTTGGGGCCATCATAAAAAACATGGTATTTGGCAACATCACTATTCGAAGTTGCCATAATTTTTTCAAGAGAATCAAACACAAAGCCATTGTAGTTGATATATTTATCTTCGCCATCATCCTCATCTTTGTACTTGATACTTGTATATTTCCCTGGCTCATAAATAATTTCTTGAATGCTTGTGCCAGAATCAAGTTTCAATAATTCAAAGCCTTCTGTATTCGGCTTGATACGAGCAATGATATTGATATGATTATCACGCCAATAGTTTGAGAAATGCTCTTCCTTTTCATCCTCTGGTAAGCCTTCTGATTTAGCTTCAATCTTGTTTAGTTCACCAAAATCAAAAATCAAGTGATTGAGGATGAGGTCATAATTGTCAGCAAGATACATTTCATATACTTGCTTTGTGTTTTCATCCCAAAACAAACTGTCCTGTAAAGGATAGTAGTATCTTTCAGCCATTTCTTTACCATTAAACTCTTGCTCGTCTTCATCTCCGTCAGTCATGGACGCACCGTCTTCTTTCGGTTTATATTCCTGTCCATATGAATAATTAATCAATCCCATCATGCCCAGACGTGACATTACGGCGACTTCAGTTCTGCCTATAGCCTTTGCTATGGCATAGAATGAGTGTCCCTGATTATAGTATTTGCTTATCTGTTCCTCTTCCTCCGATGACCAAGGCATTCCACTCCTGTTTTCTGAGCAGATAGGTAACGTCGAAGTTCCTTCGATTTTACCTTTTGAATTCAAGAAAACGTGTTCTACCTCGTTTTCATTAGTTTCAACTATTTTTTCAGCATTTTCATCCTCTTCAAATTCGTCCCCTCGTATGATATCTTCATTAGTTGCTTCTTTATTTACCCTGTTACGAATATTATGATATGCGAAGATTGAAGGGTCAAAATCATCATCAACAAATTTTGACATACAAGATACAATGCCTTCATATGTCATACCAAAATCAAGAGAATACTTGGACATGAATTCTCTTAACTCTGTTATCGTTTTCCGCCCACAGTTCCTAAGTTTTTGTACTTCTTCAAAAGTTAGTTGCGGAATATCCTTAAAGTACTCTATTTTAGCTGTTCTAAGAATATTTGTAGTACGGTTAGAAAATGGAAGTTCCGCGTTTGGTTGAGCAAGCAAACGTTTTGCATTGTAACAAAGGCTGTCTTCAAGTTCTTGAAGTGAAAGTACCTTGTCAAGATTAGATTTGTTCTTCAGCTCTTTTTCAAGCAAATAGTTCCTCCTTTTTAGCACCTCGTTATCCTTTCTTAACACTTCAAGTTCTTGCATAGCAGCATTATGTGCTTGGCTTATTTTCTTTATGCTCTTTACAAAAATCTGTCTTACCCTTTCCTCTGTTATATGGTATTCTTCGGATGCTTTCCTCCTTCTGTTTTCTACAAGTAGCGTGTTGCAGATAGTCCTTTCCCTATCGTCAAGGGCACCTTTAAACTCCGAAAGTATGCCATAACAGAATTGCATAAGGTACTTGTTGCGTGTTGTCGTATCTGCATTTTCAGGAATGTTAAAATCAGTAATATTAATAATTGATGGTCCTGTTTCTTCAATAGACTCAGATGTAGTTGAACAATCGTCATTCTCTTCTTCTTCAACGGGCATGTTGGAAGAATTCTCCTCCTTCTTCTCCGTTACTGCGTATTCCAAGATAGGACTAAGGGGGAGGTCGTATTTGCGTATGAGAGTTAATAGCAAATCTAATTCTTCGATTGGTGTCATAGCAATAATTCTTTAGTTAGATCCATCATTAACTTCAACCTTCCAGTTAAGGTTCAGAGCAGAAAAGATTCTTTCCAGTTGGCGCTTCTTTGTATTGGTGTTACTATGCACGTTGACAAAATATCCGCCCCCAACATCATGTTGCGCCGATGGATATTGAGGATTGCCACCAATAGTCACGAGGTACATTCCATCCATTGGTATCTTCAGGGCATAAACCTTTTCTACGCCAATTTCCTTGATGACTAGACAGAATGTTGAAGCAGCCTTTTCACTTACAATTGTTGTACCATCCGCACGTATTACGCAAATCTTTGTAGGCTTTTTCTTGATCCTAACAGGTGCCTCTACAGAGACTTCCATCATACCATGATTTTCTTGGACATCCATAATGGGCATATTTATCTGGCAATCATCGTCTGATGAAAGCTGGTCAATCTTCTCCTTGATAGCATATTCAAGAATAGGACTAACAGGGAACTCAAATTCTTTGAGTAACCTTTGCAGGGTATGGAGATCATCAAGCTTGCTCATTAGTAGTCAATCCTTTCACTTTGTAATCTGGTATTGGCTTTGAGAAAGATGTCTCAGCATCAATATTACTACATTGCTGTCTTACAATATCACGCCTTCTTATAGCGGGTTTCAGACACAGCATATTGAACTCGTTCAAGTCCATTTGACTCACATTTGTAATATGGGGGAATAACAGCTTCAAATATGCCGTAGCTATGCGCTTCACCGCTTTTGTATGGCGCATATCTGCACCTTGTGGAACTTCAATAAGGTCATCTACTATCTGTGAATAAATAGACTCCGTACGCATTTGGTGCAGAACCTCAGAGAAGAATTCCACGTTAAGCGTCCAGTCTTGTAATGCCATATCAACATTCACACGAGGAAGTAACCATCCTTCAATCATTCCATGAAAACGATCAAGCAGGGCTGACTCTCTGAAAACCTCTGGCAATGCATCAAAGTATTTGTAATTCAAAGGCTCATTGTTATCAGAAAGAAGGATATTTCCTAATAGCATAAGTCCACACTCCGACATGAATTCATAGTTATCAATTGTAGCTCGTCCGTATTCCAAATAATTCTTTAAGAACGATTGCATTTCGGAGTTGTCAGAGAATGTAATCGTCTGTATCTCATCAAATGCAACCATATCGTAGAAGCGCATGATGCCTGGCGATTTCGTTGATTTGTCATAAACTAATTTGGCTCGGGAGACTTTACCACCACTTACAAGCCATACAAACTTAGACAGATTACCAAAAACATAACTCTTACCCGTGCCTTTAGGAGCCAGTTCTATCAAATTAAGTCTTGGTTCTATGAATGGGAGAAGCCTGGTTAAAAACTCCAGCTTCTGTGTCATACTCTTAAACGCAGAAGGTGTGTACTCCATCGCAGAAATAAGTACGTCTATCCATTCCTCCAATGTAAACTGGGCACGACAATTTCGGATGTAATTGATGTCAAGCTTCTGCATAGGACGGAAAGGCTTAAACTTTACCATCTCTACATGACCAGCTTCATGTTCTGCAGGCTGAATATAAACTATCTTCATAATACCCCATTTCTCACCATCGATAAGGTCGTCAGGATATTCTTCGATAAGATAGTCCGGTATTAGCGTATCCGATGCCTTGATTCCCATATCTGGAATTTGAAAACTCGTTTTATTTTGAGCCAGACTAGTTGTAACAACAAAGCGAGTGAGCAAAGTCAATGTCTCACCTCTTCTTAAACGGGCTCTTATCGCGCTATTGTCTTTTGGAATATGCGCATCAAGGAACTGTGACAAGGCCTCCCGTTTGAAAGACCCATCTGCCGCAATATGTGTTGATATGAGATAGTCCTTAACAAAAGATGGCAGATTACGCCCGTTGAACACTTCGTAATTGGCAGGGTTCTTATAGACGGCAGCAGCGCCAAAAACTTGTTTTATCTTATCACCAATAGCACTCATAATTATAAATCGAACATTTCATTAATATCTGAATTGCCAGCAACGCCAACAATTTTTATTTTCATCTCAATACTCTCGGCTCCAGCTGGCTTAACGTCTATTGTATGTTCGCCTTCTGTAACATTCTGAAGCAGAACCGTCCATTGCGTTCCAAGCCTATCCATTTTGTATGATTTCCCTTCACAGGTAATAGTTACACTCTTTGGTTGTGGAATTACTGTGAGGTTGACAATTGGGTTAGAAAGCATTATATCTTCTCCAGAAATCTTCACCTGGTATCTCACGCTGTTAACAACATCCTTGTTTGACAAAAGGATGAATGGAACAAGGACTTCCTCTGGAGTACATCCGCCATGAACCTGATGAGTGGGAGCCTTGGAAAGTGATGAGTGGGTCAATGCTACCTTGTACCATTGCCCTTCTTCTTCATTCTTGTGAACCAGATAATCTGAATCGGTTAAAGTCCCCTCTGCCGTTTTAATATATCTACCTTCATGCTCAAATTTACCATCATATTTTTTGGAAGGTGCTTTGCGCGACAAGCAGCTCAACCCATGATCTGATACGATAGCGACAGTACACTTCTCTTTTTTACCGAAGGCGAGGATTTCTTGCATAATGTCTTTTATCACTTTCAGTTCCTCTTTTAGCGTATCAAGGTATTTATAGCCATGGGAATCATGTCCGAGTTCGTCGAGTGCGCCAAACTTGGTGACTTCTTGACCATCAAATCGATTGTGATATGTAGATGATGGTAGATAAGAACTGGTTATCTGCGAACGCACCACTTTCATTCCCTCTTTTTCTTGATTTATAAGACACAGAATATACGAAAGAAACTCTGACCCTAAGCCATCTATCCAATATACTTTGTCTGGTCGGTATAAAGGGCTGTTGTACATCTCTGCTAAGAGACTGTGGGTATTTGTAAATTCGAAATACCACTGATAGAAGCTTGCCGCAGTACTGTTCTTTTCCTTAATAACATCCTGTATGATGTCATTAAGCCGATCCTCCATTTTGGCTTGCTTATAAGCCTTAATGTATTCAACAAACCAGCTGTTTTCTTCCTTGATATGCGAAGGCTTTACAGATGACATGTACGCAGCGTACTCTGGATAGTAGTTATTAATAGCCTCAGATAGTTTCTTGTTGTTGGGATTGTGTACAGACCATCCCATCAGCAGTTTCTTCTCAAAGTCGAAGACACCTGTACACATATCTATAGCTACATTTAAATCATTCTGCAACTGATATGTTTCCTTGATTCTTTCAAACAGCCAATTTTGATCATCATCAGAAATGACTGATTCAAATACTATTCTGTCGTCAACTATTATCTTCCTACGTTCTTCGGCATATTCCGCTTTCTTGTTAGTCGGAATATCATTATACAGTATGCGTGTGGCAATCATATTACATAACTGATAGTAGTCTGTCAGCGTTGTAGCCGATTCCATACACATACAGATGTAGGGGTACTTCTCAGCAAACCCTGTGTATAACACATAGTTCTTCAGAAGCCATCGGTCATATTCTGTATTGGTGATGTCAGTCCATTCATCAATAACATCAGATGCTTCAAACTTTACTTTGTTAAATGAAGCACGAACAAATGCCTCATAAGAAAAACTATCAAGTTTGCCCTTGTCGAGATGCTTTAGTAGTTCCTCCCAATAAGATTTCTCTTCATCTGCATATTGAAATGGGAACTGGATGTCAAGAAATTGGGTCATGAATTCGTAAGCATTGGCAATACGAGTGAAGTTGAAGATGTTATCGGGCTTAGAGTACTTGTATTTTGCTGCAATCGGTTTTGAAGTACAAACAATTCTCTCTTGCGGAGCTTGTTTCTTCCAGAACTTTAGCCAATCACATAGTGTGTCTAGTTGACATTGGACGGCTTCTTTGGGCAAATGAAAATCCTTGTACTTAGCAAAGAACACTTCTACGGATTGTGGCTCGGCATCATATCGCCAAATAGGTGCGCTCTCCTGTAAGCGAGCAAAGTGGTTGAGAAAATCGGTGAAGCGATTTTGCAAGCCTATTAGAGGTATGTATATACGTTTGGTCGGATGGTGTATATCCTCCAATAATATGATTTCATTGAAGAATCCGCGGAAATCCTCATCATTATAGAAACGGGCCACCTCAGAGAAGGGGGTCACAAATGTCGGAACAGAACATGCTTTAATGGCATTTTTCAACATGTCCTTCGTTATCCATGTGTCATCTTCACCATCGTCAATCAAATTCTCCAAGTCGAGGCTCTGTACACCGATATTGGCCATAAACTTAGCGAGTTCCTTAAACTCATTGAAATTATTGAGCATGATGAAACGCACCGCATAACGTTGAGCCAGCATATCATGTGACTCTTTGTCGCGGATTATCTCCTGAGTTAGCTCCTCAAAAGACTTGAACACCTTTATCTTCTCTGACGTATCCATATGTTTAGCTACCAAGGTAAGTTGAAATGAACTGTGATATTTCAGGATGTTCGTCTATTATCTCCAGCACAAACTGCTTCCACATCATGCTTGGCATGTTCTGCTCCTTCACAAGATTTCGTGCTTTGCGGATTTCGTCTTCAGCAGGTATTGGCACAGGAGGAGCGACTGGAGTCCCCTCACCACCAGGCACCGTGACAGGAGGAGTAAAAGGTGGAGGAGTAGGTGTCTTAATCTTGTTAATATAGAAAGACATCACACATGACTTTACATCCTCTTCCCTTCGGAAAGCAATTTCAGATTGCAGATGAGATAACTCCTCTTCAAGTTCGTCCCACCATTCGGGTTTCAACTCTACATTTTCAATGGCGTTGATAAAGCTGACAAATCCTTCCCGATAGTTCTCCGAATTAGTCAGAAGCTTGTATAAATCAATTTGGTCGGTTTTTATCTCTCGCAGCAGCTCTTTGATCTTGGCAAGTTTGTAACTGTCTTGATTGAATAGGCTGATAAGATCGCTGATAGCTTTCTTACAGTTATCATTTTCTTCAATCTTTTTGCAGTACAGTAGTGACCAAAGTGGATATTTCGCTATTTGCTTACAGAACTCTGTGATGCTCCACTTAGCATATGTGAGACTCTTCAGGTCACTCATACTTACGCCCTTGACTATGCTTAGATTGAACACCTCACCAAGAATACTTGTCAGGTTTCTCTCTTCCACAGAACCAAAGCGTAATAGTAATTTGTTGCTGGTTTCACTAATGCCGTTATCCCACATCTTCAGCAGTATCTCAATCATATCATTGAGTTTTTCGTCGCCAACAGGTTGTGACGTGCTGGGGTTAAACAAGTCATCCTTATGCTTACGTAGCGTGTAGCCAAGAATGGCATAGTTGGCAGGATTAGCAAACAATCCATATGGTGGACGCATCAACGGAGCAAGTATGTCACTCAAAGAGAAACGGTCAGCATATTTCTTCTTGGCTGCAGCAATCAGCAAATCAACCTCCTTGCTCATTTCGTTAAGCCAAGATTCTCCTTGCTGAGCTGCTGTTGTCAGTTCGCAAGTGTCAGTGACTAAATTATTCTCTCCTTCCATAAAGATATGGCGAGCAGGACGTACATTACCACCGATGGTCAACATGTCATCGCGTGTGCGTTTTTGCAGCATCTGTAGTGACAAGGCTTTGAAATTCTTGTTTGCAAAGAAAGTCATCGACTCGCTATGGAATGCCTTAACACTTTCCATTCCATGAGGGAATACCTGTACACTGAACTTCTTGTTAATGACATTATATATATTGCTAAATATACCGTCACTGTGTCGTGTGCCGTTAAAATATAGGGCGAACGTCCCACCATTTAGGCGATTCTTCCACTTTACCACATATTGCTTGGCCGCATTTTCAAACTGACTTGCATCATCTGTGTTGAAGTGAGAACGGCTTACATTGGCTTGTGCGACGGCATCAATAAACTGATTTTGCGATGTAGGGCTAAAAACCTCCGCAGGTAAAACAAATATCGTCTCTTCAAATTCCTCAGAGAACATCTTCACACGGTTCTCCATCATATCGCGTGCTTCGTCTGTGATAGAGAAGAAGAGGGCCACATGCAGATAGTTCGGTTTCTCGCGTGTGTACTTATTTAGTTTACTGCGCAACACCGCTTCAGACTCTTCACATGCATAGAACTGCGGCTCGCACTTGCGCATCAGTCGTTCACCAACAAGGAAAGTCTTCTCTATTTCCGATTTGCTCTCACTACTATACTTTAAGTAATCTACAGCTGTTTTGAAATTGCTGGCTACTGCAGTTTTCTCCTTTGCTATCTGCTCGGGGTTATATGATGAAACTGAAATCTTGAACTCTCCAAAGATGTCGCGGGCTATTATTTTGCTTTCATCGAGCCAGTTGAGTATGCTTTCCATCTTCTCTGCACAGCGGTCGCCAGAGAAAATATAATTCAGATTCTTATCATTGGGGACATATTTCTCTGGCGAACTCTTGAACTTGACGCTCAATGCATTCAGCAGCAGTATCACTTTGAACACACGAACATGGTCATCGCTCATACTGCTTACTCTTGCCACGTGAGACGAATAGACATTTGTAAATGCAGAACACAAAGGTTCGTTGATAAACTCCGAATAGAAGAAATCCCAAAGCCAATCAGCCGTGAGCATCATTTTCTGCTCATAATTAGTAGGATCTTCTATGAATTGTTTAAAGCCATTTTGACCGTCATTCATGAATCTCAGCACACTTCTATTTGCGGAGCCCATGATGTTGGATATCTTTGAGCATAGGAATGCAGTGTAAGGATGCAATGGGAAAAGATTCTGGATATGTTCTTTTTCTTCCGCTGAATTGCTTTCACAGAGATAATCATAAAGGCTTTTATCTATATTGTGCTTTATGCCCCATGTGGACATAGCGAGTTTACCCTCGTCTGGAATAGTGAATGTATGCCGTAAAATAAGGTAGGTGGAGATTTCGTCCATTTGATAGTCCACGCTATCGTAACGGTCGCTCATCTTAGATATGTCCTTACCTTTGGCATCAAAACTTGTGCTTTCAGTACGATGGGAAATAAGATAGAGAAATACATTGTTGCTTTGTGACTTCTCGGCAATGTTCTGGAGTACATTGATTCGGTCACTTTTCAGCGTGTCCATCACACTGGTAAACTCGTCCCAGAAAATGATAAGTCCATCGGCAATACCTGCCTCTTCAATGGCTTTTTCCATTTCCACCAACCAATCACTGATACTATCGCTCGCCAGATATGTGTCGTCTGCGGCAAGAACTTCTTCCAAGTGGAGGAATACGTCAATGTCGTTGGCCTCCAGCTTTGCCATTAATTTTTCATATGTTGGTGCTTCTGAAGAAAGTTCATCGCTCAATTCGAGCAGTTCTGGTATTCGAGTCTTATGCCCTTCAACCCATCTTAGTGCTTTGTCAAAGTCGGAACGGACAACGATGTCGCTATGACCAGCAGCTGCCAATGCAAGCTTCGTCTGCTTCTGGATTGAGAGCGAGAAACGAGGGATGTTGTATGCCCCCTCCACGCCTTTCAGAATCACAGGAAAATAACGCTTTTCCTTACGGATAGCTGTAAGCTGTGCTCGTGTTGCCTCATTAGGGATATTCTGGATGTAAGACATCACCTCATCTACGGGGTCGCACAATAGATGCCGAATCACACTACTGGCATGACTCTTACCTGTACCGAAAGTGCCTCGCACCCACATTGAGCGACGTTTGCTGATTTCCGTGGAGGTGATAGCCGTGATGCTGCGTTGCAGTAAGTCACTAAACTGTTTGGTTGGGATGAACGTGCGCCACATATTAGGCTTTTCGTCCATCATGTCATATACTGGAAGGAAGTCCTGTATCTTTATATAATCGGAATATCTTGTATTCATAGTAGTCATCTGTTTTTTTATAACATCAACTTTAGGATGTCAATGGCTTTCAGGTCATCACGCAGGATGATATTATCAAGTCCCATATTCAACTCTGCACGAAGTACATGATTATTTTCCTCTTGCAGAGAAAGCAACAGTCGAGCAAAGGTGCCCTTGCTAATACCGAACTGACGATAGATGCCTTCGCGCTGGTTTTCATCATAGAACTCCGATACTGTCAAAGAATAACGCTTTTGCCGTTCTGCATAACGATAAAGCGAGTAAGCAACTGAAACGAGAGAGATTTCATTGAATGGCATTCTGCTAAAAACGGGTTTGTTGTTTTCTTTTGATATTACTCCAACAGTAAGTTTTTCACCTAATGGTGATGATACAAATGCATTTTGAAGTGCTCCTAAAGCATTTTTCCTAACAGAATTGCCATACTCAGGAAGAGTTGTTTCAAGGAGAGTTTCCACTTCCGTCTTCGGGTAAACTCTACCATAATTTATATTTGCTGCAAACCAATAACAGATTTCAGAATTGCATGTCAGGTTTATCCAAATAATCTCCCATATTTGGTCTCTTTTCGTATTATAGTTATCAGCGAATAACTTACCAATCTCAGTAATGTCTTTAGAATCCGGTTTGAGAATATCCGAATCACGCATCCAATTGAGGAACGGATTCATTTGGTTTTCTTTGTTAATTCCATGTTCATCATTATCAAAAAACGATTCCGTATGTTCCAAGTAGAACTGCAACCATTTTTCACGAAATCCGAAATTGTTATATCGGTTTATGGTCGTTTTCTTGTCTTTTTGTGATACCATTTTTATTCCTTCTGATTGTTTTAATGAATTTGCTGAAATGCAACCGTCATCTTTGAAATCAAGACATTTTCTGCATTTAACACATTTACTACTATCAATTTTGACGATTGGAACTACAGATAATGCTCCTGTTGGACATTCTACCTCGCATAGCTCACAGTGGACACAATATGTAGTTTTATTCAAAATACGCCGGAGGTGGCTAATAAAAAATGGATTATTACCAACGTTAAACGCTTCAACAAGAATTGTGTTGTTTGCCTCGTCAAATGTCAAGCGTAATGGAACTATTTCGTTCCTATATTTAATTTGTCCGTTATGAACATTGTTTCCTTCTAAACTCCATGTGGATTCTCCTAATACCTTCAACCACTCAAATATATTCTCCTTGGGGAAGGTTATTAGCGCCTTGAAATCAGCCGACTGGAGATTGCTTATAATACTCACTTTAGATTTCGTTTCATACCCTTTTCCCCCAGCACGTATTTTCCAGTAGCCACTCTTGATATAATTCTCCACGTCTTTCACCCCTCCTTTTTTTACAAAATCGCGGATCTTGTCAAGGAAAGGCTTTGCTGTATCAGGGAAAATATGATTGCAAAGATAATCATTCCAGTCTGAGCCAAAAGGACATATAACACAACCGACTCTCCCTAATCCACTCCTATAAGCAGGATTGATGGGTAGATTGTTGATAAATAGATAAAGCCAAACTTCTGTTGTATTCCATTCCAATATTGGGCTTACATTCAAAACATTAGTGTGCTTTGCATCTTTTGCGACCTTAGAATAGGTTGAACGACGCAAGCTTTCTTCTGCGCGTGTTCCTATGAATGAGAGTACATGAGGTTGCCTTTTTAGTGCTGAAATTTCCTTCAGCATTTTGTATAGCGGTGCTGTCTTCATAACTCCACAGCACCATCTGTGAACATTGCTGGGCGAACCCATTTTGTCCCAATAGTTCAAAACTTCATCATGATTTTTTGCAAGTAAGAACTTTATATTCGGATATTTCTCAGTGTAAAAATTCTCAACATCCTTGTAAAGACTAAGTGATGAGGGCAACTCATATCCAGTATCTGAATAGATAACTACAATATCTTCACTTGGTATTACACGAGTAACCAAGTCTAATACAACCTGAGAATCTTTTCCTCCGGAAAAAGAGGCGACATACATTTCTATGTCGCTATTTAAAATTGGAGACTTACCTAATTCCTCAGCCTTACTAAGTGGCATAACATCGAAACTGTCGCAATCCTCCTTTACTACAACATGCTCCTCTTTCGTTTGCTTTTCAAGATTACTTGCAAGCTTTTGAAAGTCGAGATCAGGATTTTTTTCAGAAACTTCACGGATGTTTTTGTATCTCCGATATGTCTGGTTTATAAAATCCATCGCTTCATGCTCAATAATGAACATGGTGTCCTCATTCCGTGAACGGAGACGATTCATGTCAACAGGTTCGAGTACAAGAGATTCATAACCCTCCTGCTGTATAACCGTGGGAGCATCGAACACATTTCCTCCTTTTACTTCAAGCACCAACTGCCCCTTATAAAAATAGCGGCGGTCGCATGCCCAAAGTAAAGGTTCCTCAACATGAGGGTATATCCAGCCCTTCTTGTTGAGCCCAAGCAAGTCCAACTCTTCCCAAAAGACAGGTCGGGGCGACACGTTAAGCGCATCTCCCTTCGATGACATGGTAAGGCGAACCCCATTATAATTGGCGTCCCATATAACTTTGAACATCTTATTCTTCTTTCTTTTCTAATTCCTCAAATCTGACGAGATCATTAAGTTCCACATCAAGCAACCTTGTTATCTTCATCAACATCTCCAACGGCGGTTGTGACGAGTTGGTACACCACTTAGACACGGTCGTTGGCGCACATCCCAACTGTTTGGACAGCCAGAGATTAGACTTCTTTTTCTCTGCCAGTATCACCTTCAGGCGATTGAGGTCTTTGTTACTTGCCATTGCAATATGTTTATTATTCGCCCACAAAGTTACTCATTTTATCTCAGACCAAAGGTCTGATTGCCCTTAAAAGTTACTAAACCGAGTGATTTTAGTGAATTTCGTTCATTTTATAGGGCAATTCTGGTCGTTTCCTCTCAATCTTTTATATTATTATTGTCACTTGACTTTCTTTGCGATGAAAGTTCGGAGAAAGACGTGTTTGGTTCGGAGACATCCATACAATAGAGAACAAGCGAAAAAATATAATTTTACGATTTAAGTGCGATTTTTGCGAGGCGGTGGTAAAAACGAGGTTAAAACATAGTTGAATTCCAGTTTGAGTATTTTCTATTCTTACATAAATTCGCAATAGAAAGCATGCGATTTTTGTCATATAGACCTATTGTTTCGGTAGATTAATGTTAAAAATAATATTACTGTCCGCTAAACATAGACATCCCCATCCCAACTCTTTGTAACACAGGAGTTGGGATGTTTTATTACTTGCGACAAGCCCTTGAATATGACGTTGGAAAACACAAGGCTATAAGGATTGCTATATGCGTGCGAAACAAAGGCTTTTTGTGTTGTCGTCTGATG
>ODAJ012002540.1_pt1 | contig 14113 bp, 10 predicted proteins | sample 1539241 | NCBI WGS metagenome assembly ODAJ01 (sample SAMN02144231, study PRJEB22623) | gut metagenome | biome: sheep rumen | host: Ovis aries | place: New Zealand
GGTCGAGGCGTCCTTGTTGTCGGCGGGATATTGAATCGGCGTAAAGTAATGAATATCCATATCACGCGGCACAACCATAATCCCGGCGGGGTGCTGACCAGTCGTGCGCTTGACGCCCTGACAGCCCGCCGCAATCTTGGCAATGAACGAGCCGTGCTTCTTCTGCCCGCGGTCGTCGAAGTATCTTTTAACCAGACCAAAGGAAGTTTTCTCCGCAACCGTCGAGATTGTCCCCGCCCGATAAACATTGTGCTTGCCGAATAAAACCTCCGTGTACTTGTGAGCCGTCGCTTGATATTCGCCGCTGAAGTTCAAGTCAATATCTGGAACTTTATCGCCGTCGAAGCCGAGAAACACCGCAAACGGAATGTCATGCCCGTCCTTAATCAGAGGATAGCCGCAAACGGGGCAAGTTGCGTTCGGCAAATCGTAGCCGCAACCGACCTCGCCCGCCGTGAAAAATTTGCTGTACTGACACTTCGGGCAACGATAATGCGGCGGCAAAGGATTGACTTCAGTTATCCCCGTGAGCGTCGCCACGAATGACGAACCAACAGAGCCACGCGAGCCGACAAGGTAGCCGTCGTCGTTTGACTTCTTGACGAGCCGTTGAGCAATCATATACAGCCCCGCGAACCCGTGCGCGATTATCGGCTTAAGCTCTTGTTCAAGGCGAGCCTCAACCAACGCCGGCAAATTCTCCCCATAAAGCGTGCGTGCTTTGGCGTAGGAAGTCTGGCGTATCTCCTCTTCTGCGCCAGGAACTTGCGGAGAATACAAACCGTCGGGTATCGGCTTCAAGACTTCGACGGACTCGGCGATTTTGTTCGGGTTTGTGATGATTGCTTCGTAAGCCGTCGCCTCGTCCAGATAATCGAACTCCGCAAACATTTCCTCCGTCGTGCGCAAGTATAGCGGCGGTTGCTTATCGGCGTCGGCGTATCCTTTGCTGTGCATGAGGACGGCTCGGCAAATCGAATCTTCTTTGTTGAGGAAGTGGGCATCGGTCGTGGCGACAAGAGGCTTGCCCAATCGCTTAGCAAGCTCAGCGACCTTGCGATTGATATTGCGCAAATCCTCGTCGTCAGTAATCGTCGGGAAGTCGTCGCTGCGGATAAGGAAATCGTTGTTGTGAATGGGCTGTATCTCCAGATAATCATAAAATTTGGCGATTACCTCAAGCTCGGCGTCGTCCTTGCCCGCAGTGATTGCCCGAATCAATTCGCCCGCCTCGCACGCCGAACCGATTATCAAACCTTCGCGCAGGTCGCTGAGCAAACTTTTCGGGATTCGCGGACGATAATGCATGAACTTAATTTGGCTGATTGAAATGAGCTTGTAGAGGTTTTCAAGCCCGCGTTTGTTCTTCGCGAGAATGATGACGTGGTTAGCGAACTTTTGCTTAGGGTCGTTGATAAGGTAGCCTTCCATGCCGTAGATAATCTTAATCGGCTTGCCCTGCTTAGCTAGCTTCTCGGCGGTGATTGCGGCATTCGGGAAGGCTTGAATAACTCCGTGGTCGGTTATCGCCACCGCTGACCAATTCCAATCGGCGGCGGTCTTAATTAACTTCTCGACGGGGATAACGGCGTCCATCGCGCTCATCGTCGTATGCACGTGCAATTCAACGCGTTTGACTTCGGCATTGTCCATGCGGGCGACGGTCTCCACAGTCTCAAGCGCATTGATAAATAGGACGGTCTCTTTGGTGTACTCGTCGTATTTGGCGGCGGCGGCAATCTTTACGAGACTTCCCGCTTTGATACTGTCTGCGAAGGGTTGAGCGTCGGCTTGCTTATCCTTTTTGAAAAATTTCTTGCAAGTGATTCCGTCAGTCTTATCCGTCACGCAGAAGGAAACGCACGTTGTCCCGTTATTGAATTCGCGGAGCTTAACGCCGTTAATGTCGTCCGCGCCGACCTCGCCGATAATTGTAATCTGCCCGCTTTCCTCGTTGATTTCGCTGATGTTCGTTATGGTCTCGGAAAATTTTTTGCTCGTCCCGTTCGATTTGCCGTTTGTCGACCGCCGCGCCGATTTTTTTTCGGAAATAGTCACTTCGTCCGAGGCAGAGACTTCGTTATCAATTTGAACGTCGACGCCGTATCTATTGCGCAAGAACTCTTCGGCACTGTGAAAGGTTTGCTTGTCGAAGTTCTTTTCCGTAAGCAGTTTTATCTGCCAAAAGTTTGTAGCGGGCGTGATGATGATTTCCTTCAATGTGCAGGCACTAAAGTTTAAGTTTGCCTCGTCAAAGAGATTGAAGAAATTCTTATCGTTGTCGATTGTAAGCCGGTATCTATCCAAAGCGTCACCTCCGATAAAATAAGCCGAGAGCATTTGCCGCCCTCGGCTGATGTTCAATTATAAAAGTTATTTCTTCAGAGCTATATTATTGTAATTCATCTTAGCTGCTTCGTCGAAGAGGTCAATTATTTCCACAGGATAGTGCTTCTTATAGAACTGGCGGTAAATGGTAAGTTCCTCGAAGCTGGGCAGGTAATGCCATGTGAGCATAAGAGCCAAGAAGACACTTTCGATATTCTCTCGTGTAGCGTGATTCACTCTGAAGGCGGCGATGTTTGGGTAGTTAAAGGGCATATACTTAGTATCCGCCTTGAAGTTTAGGAACCTTTCCTTTGCATAAACCGCACTAAAGAGAAGTCCCGTTGCATGAGCGTCGCTTTTATGGAACGGATAATTCAGCTGATTTAAGGAAACATCATGCACAATGACGATTGCGCCTTCTTTTAAGTAGGGCAACATGACAGGGAAATCCAAAAGCTCGCCCGGCGTATAGTGAAGGGTATCAAGAATCACGAAGTCTATGTTGCTACCGATTTCGTCAATGACTTGCGGAAGGTATTTGCCTGTATAGAGTTTATGCTTTTCGTCCATGATTGACTGAGGAGCCAACAAATTATTTTCTTTAGCGAACTTTGCCAGCCAACCTATAGGTTCGTTATGCAATCTCTCGTTAAGGTCAAGAGAGTACATCTCGTAAGAATCATTGAGGTCTTCGAGCTGTTGCAGAATCATAGCTGTCGTGCCGCCTGAGCCAACGCCGACTTCTAAAATTTTTTTCGGGTGAGTCATTTCAATTAAGCCGCAAATAAAACCCGACTCGTCGCGTTTCATGGTGACAAAGTTTTTGTGCTGGGGAAAGTGAGATTTGAACTTCGCCAAAATTTTATCCAGCGGATCATAGTTTTCTTTAACTTTATCGATGTTAATCATACGGCAGAAATTTCCTCCTGTGTTAAAGACTTCAGCCCCTTGCCCTTGAGGAGGGCTTCAGCCTTCTTAGTGTCGTTGACGCGGAAAATCATGTAAGCGCGTTCCTTGCCCGCAAAGGCGTACATGTACTCGATATTAACTTCAATCTCGCTAAATTTCTTAAGGAGCTTATTAAGATCGCCCGCCTCGTCGGCAATGGCATAAGCCAAAACGGGTGTAAGAGTCGCCACGAAATGATTTTCCTTGAGGACGGTCGTTGCCTCGAATACGTCATTAACCAACATGCGCACGATTCCGAACTCACTTGTTTCCGCCAAACTCAACGCACGGATATTAACATTGTTTTCGGCAAGAACTTCCGTCAGCTTATTCAACGTGCCAGGTTTGTTTTCAAGGAAAACCGAAACTTGATTGACGCTCACGATAAATCACCTCCGTTAATCTTTCTTTTGGTAGAAAATGCTTTTGGATTTACTTTCCTCAAGCAGGATACTCGACTGATTGAACTTAACCAGTGCCTCGTCCATAATCTTTTTGACGGACTCTAGCGGCGTATCAAAGAACACATAAACCAAAGTAACTTCATGAGTCGGATTGCCCGCTCCGTCGCGGTAATAGCCTTCCATAATCGACACTGTATAGCCGTCCGCGTGCCTCATGCAGATTTCGTGCATTTGCTCGCGTATCGTCTCCGTTGGCAGTTCCTGCTTCAAGGTGTCTTTGTCGTTCGTGCCTAGGTACATTGTGTATTTCTTTTGATTGGAAACTTTTCCGAGCGACCGGAGACTATCTTTGGGGGAAAGGATGACAACCACACTGCAGGCAACAATCGACATGAACAAGACGTAAAGTGCTAAGGTTGAAGTTCTCATGTCTTAGATTTTCCGAGTATCAATGACGCGGACTGCTTTGCCCTCGCTACGGGTGATTGTCTTGGGCGCGACGAGTGTCACCTTAGCTTTGATGCCGAGCATCGCCCGCAAGCCGTCTTCGAGAACTTTGCGACGGGCTTGCACTTCGCCGAGGTTATCGGTAAACATATCGGGCGTCATCTCGACTTTGACTTCAAAGGTATCAGTGTTGTTGACGCGCCCGACGATGATTTGATAGTTCGCCGCGTAGCCGTTGTTCATGAGCACCGTTTCAATCTGGCTTGGGAAGACGTTGACGCCGCGAATAATCAGCATGTCGTCCGAACGCCCCTTAGGTTTAGTCATGCGAACGTGCGTCCTGCCGCAAGAGCATTTCTCCCTAGTAAGCGTGCAAATGTCGCGGGTGCGATAGCGAATCAGCGGAAAGGCTTTTTTATCCAGCGACGTGAAGACCAGCTCGCCTTGCGTGCCTTCGGGCAGAACTTCGCCGGTGTCGGGGTCGATAATCTCGGCTATGAAGTGGTCTTCTTGAATGTGCATGCCGCGTTGTTCAGAGCACTCGAACGCCACGCCAGGGCCTGAAATCTCCGTCAAGCCGTAAATGTCGTAAGCCTTAATGCCCAAAGTCTTTTCAATGTCGCGGCGCATCTCCTCTGACCACGCCTCCGCACCGAAGATACCCATTTTGAGCGGAATGTCTTCGGGCTTATAGCCCATTTCCTTTAGCGTCTCGCCGATATAAGCCGCGTAACTGGGGGTGCAACAAAGAATCGTCGCCTGCAAGTCGAGGATAAACATAATCTGGCGTTCGGTGTTGCCGGAGCTGGTCGGGATAGTCAAGCAACCGACTTTGTGGGAGCCGCCGTCGAGTCCGGAACCGCCCGTGAACAGTCCGTAGCCATAAGAGACTTGGCAAACGTCGTCCGCCGTGCCGCCCGCCGCCACGATTGCCCGCGCCGTACAGTCTTCCCAAATGTCGAGGTCGCCCTGCGTGTAGAAGGCAACAACCCTTTTGCCCGTCGTGCCCGATGTCGATTGAATCCGCACGCAATCCCTAAGCGGAACCGCGAGCAACCCATAAGGATACGCCGCCTTCAAGTCCGCCTTAGACAGGAACGGAAGCTTGTGCAAGTCAGCCGTCGATTTGATGTCGTCGGGCGTGACTTCGTGCTCTTCCATCTTCTTGCGATAATAGGGGACGTTATCCCACACGTAGCGCACCTGCTTAGGCAACAACTCGTCCTGCAACGCCTTTATCTTTTCAAGCGGCGCGCATTCGATTTCCTCCTGAAAATACTTTCCCATAATACAACCTCACTTCAAACAAACTTCTTGCCGAGCTCAAACGCCCGCTGATTTATATTAAGGAACTTCGGCGGCACGTTCGCCTTGAGCGCATTTTGCCACGAAGCCTCCGATATGTCAAAGTAATGGCTAAGCCGACCGAGCAAGACGATATTAACCGCCTTTTGACTGCCCGCCTGCCTTGCCAAGGTCAAACAGTCCATTGCGTCGATTTTGATTCCCGCCGCCCGAATCTTTTCCACAAGGTCAGCGGGATAAGTCGCCGCACCCGTGATGACTGGCATTGGGTCAATCTGTTGCGTGTTCGTGACGATTTGCCCGCCCGCTTTAAGGTATGACAGCCAACGAGCCGTTTCCAATATCTCGAACGATACGATAAAGTCCGCTTGCCCTTTGTCGACGACGGGCGAATAAACCTTATCGCCGAACCGGACGTAAGTTATCACGGAGCCGCCGCGTTGGCTCATGCCGTGCACTTCCGAAACTTTAACGTCGAAGCCCTCGTTCAACAGCAAATGCCCAAGGATTTTACTGGCAAGCAACGAACCTTGCCCGCCAACGCCCACGATGATTATATTCTTAGTCACGACTGAAAGCCCCCTTTGGACAAAGCTGACTGCAAACCTCACAGCCGACGCATTGGGTTTGGTCGACAACGGCTTTTCCGTTCTTCATGCTGATTGCCGGGCAACCAATCTTCATGCACGACTTGCAACCAATGCACTTACCCGCGTCGACTTTGAGCGGCGGCTTGTGCTTGACGGTCTTAAGCAGGGCGCACGGTCTGCGGCTGATGATAACGCTCGGTTCGGCGGCGGCTAGTTCTTCCTTAATCGCCGTGTCGCACTCTTTTAGGTTGTACGGGTCGACGACGCGCACGCGATTAATCCCCATTGCCCTGCACAATGCCTCAAGGTCAATCTTGCCCGCGGGGTCGCCTTTGATATTTAAGCCCGTCAACGGATTCTGCTGATGACCCGTCATGCCCGTTATCGAATTGTCGAGGATAATTACCGTCGAGTTCGATTGATTATAAGAGACGTTCGCCAAGCCCGTCATGCCCGAATGCATAAAGGTCGAGTCGCCGATAACCGCAACCGTTTTGCCCTCCGACGCCTTGCCGAGCATTTTATTAAAGCCGTGCGTCGCCCCGATACTCGCGCCCATGCAAAGCGTTAATTCAATCGTGCTAAGCGGCGGCACAGCTCCAAGAGTATAACAGCCAATATCGCCTAAGACAGTGCACTTGCGTTTTTTTAGGGAGTAGAACAAGCCGCGATGAGGACAGCCCGCGCACATGACTGGCGGTCTTGCCGGTATCGCGTCGTCTAATGCAACGCCCGCTGAAGTCTCCTTGCCGAAGGCTTGCGCGATTAAATTTTGGCTGAACTCGTCGATACGCGGCAACAGCTCCGAACCTTCGACTTGCAAGCCCAATGACTTTACGTGAGTCTCAATCACGGGGTCAAGCTCCTCGACCACGACTAACCGTTTGACACGCGCCGCGAAGTTCTTTATCAGCTCCACGGGCAAAGGATTAATCATGCCGAGCTTTAGGACGCTTGCGCCCTCGCCGAAAATTTCCTTTACGTATTGATAGCAAGTCGACGAAGTTATTATCCCAAGTTCGTCCGTTGTGAACTCCACGCGATTAATCGGCGTCCGTTCCGCGTAGGCAATCAGCCGCCGCGTTCGCTCCTCAACTATCGGGTGCCGTTTCTTAGCGTTGCCCGGCATCATCACGTACTTTGCAATGTCTTTGACGTAAGGTCGGCTGTATTCGACGCGCTCGCCTGTCTCGACGACCGATTGACTGTGCGCCACCCGCGTGCACATCTTGATTATAACTGGCGTATCGAACTCTTCGGAAATCTCGTAGGCAAGCTTAGCGAAGTTCAAAGCCTCGGCGGAATCTGAAGGCTCAAGCATTGGAACTTTGGCGGCTATGGCGTAGTGTCGGCTGTCCTGTTCGTTCTGGGAAGAGTGTATCCCCGCATCGTCAGCCACCACGAACACCAAGCCCGCATTGACGCCCGTATAACTCATCGTGAACAGCGGGTCAGCCGCGACGTTCAAGCCGACGTGTTTTTGTCCGCAGAAGGCACGCCGCCCCGCAAGCGACGCCCCGAATGCCGACTCCATCGCGACTTTCTCATTGGGTGCCCATTCGCAGTAAATGTCATCGAACTTGACAGCCTCTTCGGTTATCTCCGTCGAAGGCGTGCCGGGATAGCTCGACACGAACGCGACGCCCGCTTCCCACAGTCCGCGAGCTAGTGCCTTGTTGCCCAACATCAATTCTTTCATCAAAACATCTCCTTTGCCTGTGATAAGTTTTCCGCGCCGATTAAAATTCCTGCCGCCGTAAAAAATTCTTGCAAGCCCTCGGCGAATGTTGTAGAATCAAAAAAATTTTTCAAGGAGAGTTTAGATTCAAGGAAGGTGATTAAAATGGCAGGCATCAACGGAATCAACAACTACAGCTGGCTATTCAACACGAACAACCAGAAGAAGAACTCGGCGGCGCAACTGTGGAATGCTTACGGCAACTTCCAGAACAACGCGACGAGTTCGCTGGCGGGGATAACGGAGGTCAATGCCAATCTCAAAGCGGTCATGGCAAGTTACGACGAGGCTAAGGCGGCTTTCAATTCCGAATTCAAGGAGACAATGCAAGACCTTAGCTCCTCCGCCGACAAGCTCAAAGGTTACAACTTCAGCGTCGAACAGGAAGGCGCAATCACGACGAAGACCGAGACCAACGAGGACGGCAACGTTACCACGACCACAACTTACAGCAAAGACCTTCAGGCAGCTCTCGATACCGTCAAGGCGTTCGTGGATGACTACAACAGCGCAGTTAATTTCTTCGGCGACCACAAAGACGTTTCCAAACGTATCGAGCAACTAGCGACGACCTTTGGTGACACAACCTATCGTGCTCAACTCTATGACTCAATCGGCTTGACAGTCAACAGCGACGGTTCCTTGAGCATTAACGAGGCGCAACTTGCCAACTCGATTGTAAACAATCCCGATAAAGTCTCTTCTATCTTGGGCAAGGACGGTTTGACAGGCAAGGCGGAAAGTCATATCAGCTTCGCCAACAGCCAAGCCGATAAACTCTTCCCCACGGCTCAAGCGATGCTCGGCAACCAACTCGACACCGCCGCCCTTTACACCGGCAATGCTTATCGCAATATGGCGGCTTTGGGCAATATGGGCAACTTGATTAACATGATGTTCTAAGTGATTTTCTAGACCGAAATAAAAATTGCTCGTCGAAGGCTGGCGGGCGATTTTTTTTGGAGTGATGCTAATGATACGGGAGCTTGCAAAAAAATTATCGGCGTTCGTTCAGTTCGTCGGCTTCGTGATTATCGAATTGCAATTCAAGCGCGGGACATTCGAGGCGGGCGCGCAAATCGTCAAGGAGCATTCGTCAATGGTTCTCCTGCGTGCGAGTTCGGCAGAGGCTGAACTTGTCGTCAAGATGATTCGCCCGCGCAAAGAGATAACGGCGGCTTTGGGCAGTCGCATTCAATCAGCGGAAAAGATTTGGCGAGTGTTCACGGCGTTGGAGGTTTCGGACTTCGTAGCGGCAGTCGGCGATAAAAATTCGATTCATCAGCTCAACCCGCCAATCGTGCCCGCCTTCCTAATCTTGGAGACAATCTGCGCGGAGGTTCCAAACCAATCAATCAAGCTCAAGTTCAAGAACTTTATCACAGCAGGCGAACCGCTTTCCTTGCACATCGACGGCAATCGACTGGAGATAAGCGGCGCGGGCGTCCGAAAAGTCTTGGGGGACGTGTCATGAACGTTTACATTGTGGAGGGCTTGCGCTCGGCTATCGTCGTTGCCAATACCAAATTTAAGACGATTCGCCCTGAAATCATCGGCGCGGAGGTTCTTAAGGCTTTGCACGTTGAACGCGTCGACGAGGTCATTTGCGGCAATGCGGTCGGTACGGGCGGCAATCTTGCGCGGCTCATGACTTTGCTTGCGGGCTTTGATACTTCGACTGCGGCTTTGACTGTCGATAGGCAATGCGCGAGCGGTGCGGCGGCGATTGCCCTTGCTTATGCTAAGATTGCGGCGGGGTTGGCTGACGTGATTATTGCGGGCGGCATCGAAAGTTCATCGCTTCAACCGCTGAGAATTTATCACCCGAACGACGAACGCTTTAACTTGACGGCGGCAGACGGTATCCAGGGCGCGTATCGAACGGCGCAATTTTCCCCCGACGAACTCGACCCGCTTGCCATGCTAAAAGGTGCTCAACGCGTCGCCGAGGCTGAAAACATTTCCAAAGACGAACTCGACACTTGGACTTTGACAAGTCATCAACGAGCGGCGGCGGCGATTGAAACTCTGCGTGGAAGCCTCGTTGAGGTCGCGGGCGTTCGTGAGGACACGGGCATTAAGAAGAACATTACCCGACGGCTTTTGGAACGTGCGCCGTTGCCGCTGGGCGAAGGCACGATTATTTCTGCTGGCAACGCTTGCCGTATCAATGACGGGGCGGCGTTCGTCGTGCTGGCTAGTGAGGCTTTTATTAGGCAACATAACTTGACACCCGCCGCAAAGGTTCTCGACGTTGCGACCGCCGGAGTTAATCCCCGTGAAAGTCCGCGTGGTGCTCAAGCCGTCGCCGATAAACTCTTGGCTAGAAATAATTTGACGTATGACGACCTCGCGGCGATTGAATTCAACGAGGCGTTCGCAGTTATCGACGTGCTATTTGAGCGTGCGCATCCTAACCTTATCGACAAGTTCAATCCTCTGGGCGGCGCGTTGGCTTATGGTCATCCTTACGGGGCTAGCGGCGCAGTCCTCATGATTCATTTGCTTGCGTCGCTTAAGAGGTCTGGCGGGCTTGGCTTGATGAGTATCGCGGGCGCGGGCGGCACGGGCGAATCAATCTTAATCGGAGTGTGAATCATGAACTTTTACGACTTACTAAAGAGGCAGGCTTACCTTTTGCCCGATAAAATCTTCCTCCGCGTCGACGAAGACGCTTTGACTTATAAAGCGTTCCTTCATGCCGTCGACAATCAATCAAGCGGCGGCAATTTTATTTCTCAAGCCGTCAACTTCTTCGCCGCGCAGAAGGTCAATCCGTCCAAAAGCTTTGCAGTCAAAACAAGCGGTTCCACGTCCACGCCAAAGACTTTACGGCGCACCTTCGATAGCTGGCTGAATTTCTTCCCCACGCAAAACAAAGTCTTCCGCGTCGACGAATCGTCTAAGGTGTTCATGCATGGCAGTTTGGATTTCACCGGCAACTTGAACACGTTCCTAGCCGTCATGTACGCGGGCGGCTCCGTCGTCACGTCCGATAAGTTTTCGCACCGCAGATGGCTTGACCTCATCAAGGACGCAACCAATATTTATCTCGTGCCCGCTAAATTGTCTTTGCTAGCGTCGGGCGAGCCGCTGGATAACATTCGCTCAATCTTCACCGGTTCGCAAGTCTTGACGGAAGTTCAAACCCTTAACCTCATGAAAAAATTTCCTGCCGCTGAAATTTTCCTCTATTACGGTGCGAGCGAGCTAAGCTTTATCACGTATAAGAAAATCGCCGCCGATAACGTCGCTGACGTTCATAATCTCGGCAAGCCCTTCGACGGCGTGAAAGTTTTTATCCGCGACGGGCTGATTTATGTCGATACGCCTTTTTGCGCAGAAGGCATTGCCACGCCCGCGACTGTCGGCGACTTCGGACGCATTGAAGGCGGCAATTTAATCTTCGAGGGGCGCGGCGAGGACTTTATCAATCGTGGCGGCGTGAAACTCTCTGCACTCGACATTGAAGGCAAGATTTCTACGCTTGAAGGCGTCGAGGCGGTTGCCGTCGTCAAAGTCCCCGATAAAGTTCGCGGAGATAACTTCTTAGCTTACGTCGTCGGCTCCGTGGAAAAAAAAAGAATTCGGCAAGCCCTCACACCTGCCGAATCACCTAAGGATATTATCTTCGTTGACACCCTGCCGCTTAACGCATCGGGCAAGGTCGATAAAAGAACTTTGCTTAAGTTGCCCACTTCATCAGCAAAGATTCTTCCTCCTCTGGACTGAGTTGCCCGCCATGAATCATCTTCTGCGCCACGTCTTGAGCCTTAGCGAACAGTTCAACAAAGTTTTCGTCGTAAATGCGGTTCAGGTCGTTAAGGAGTTTCTCCGCGTCCTCGAAGGAGCTTTGCGACATGTTGTTGACGTTTCGGCGGTCGCAAATCATTCCAATAGCCAAAATGCAAACGCTAATTTCGACGTTGTTTAGATTCCGCGAGCGAATCACCTTGCAAAGGTCAGTCACGATTTGTTCACGGCGGATTGAAGATTGCGTTAGGCGTCCGTCGACTTTGAAGGCAACGCCGAGAGCGTGCGCCGATATTTGAATCGCCGAGGTCGTCGCGCCGTTTAAAATCTTCGCGCAATCTTTCTTGAACTCGTAATAAATCCAATCGACCTCAGTCTTAGTTATCGCGTGCGTAAAAAGATTTGCCATGCGGAACTTGTCGTTGTTGTGAAGGTTAATCAGCAGGGCAATATCGCTTTCACTGCCGCACATCGACAGCGTATAAATCGCTTGTATCTTCGTATTCATCTTCAAGCCTTGGGGGCGTCCGAGGGTTATGCCGGGGTTGTAAATCTCATCGTCCAAAAGGTACAGGCAAAGGCGCGCAAGGCGTCTTTTTTGTTGGGGCGTCCAAACCGAGCCAATCTTGCGGGCAATGATGACGCAACGAAGCTTGAAACTTTCTTCGCGAGAATTTTTAACGTCGTCTAGCATTTGCAGGAGCGGTTCGGCAAAGTCTCTGTGATTCGTGGCAGAAACAATCGTGCTGACATTTAGCTTGAGCGTCGCGGAGAATTTTACGTTAGCCTCCTTGTTCTTGCGGCGGAAGGATTCATCGACATTGCGGCACAGCGAACGAATCGTATTGAGTTGGGCACGCGGATTGACTTTGCCCCCGAAGCGAGAGATTAGCTTAGTCTTAACGCCCCTATCAAAGCCCGTCGCGATAGAAATTTCCGTCGTGCCATGATCCATTAGCTCAAGCCCGCGTTCGTCTCGACAAGTGGCGGCGTCCATGCGGATAATCTTATCCTCGTCCATGAAAATGCTAAACGTAACGAAAACATCTTCCTTCATGCGGGAATAGCGTTCGGGGAAAGAGATATTTCCTTTGGCGATGATTTTGTAGTTGCCGTCCGCCTCGCAACGGGCAATAGGGACGCTGATAACATTTTTCCCAGGCGGCAACCTAAAGCCGGTGAATCTGTTTGACGTGTAAGGCAACTCCTTGCCGGCGGGGATAATCTCTTCGTAATTACCGCCGAACGTTACCAGATAAAAACTTTCGTTAAGGATATTGCTACCGAAGACGACGCCTATTGACCTATCAGCCGCCGTGATATTGCGAGTGGTTCTGCGTGTCAGGAAGTCTGGTCGGGTGTTCTGCCTTGAATAAGTCAGCGGGGGCGGTGTAGGAAGTTTGGGTTCTTTGCTTGGCAATTCGTTTTGAACTTCGCCAGCAAGCTCCTTGTCGTACTTGTGGATAAAGTAATGGTAAACAGCCGCGCCACGAGCAACGGCTTGGTCGGGGTCGAGGGCGACAATCGGTTCAAAGCCGAAGAACTTCTTCAAGCGATTAATCACCATGTAAAAGCGGCTCATGCCACCGTTCATGATTACGGCATCAACTTTAATATCCGTGCCGAGCTTGATTGAGGCTTTGCTTAACACGTCGAGAATCGGCAGGATAATATTTTTCTGCTTGCCGAATCTCTCTGCGACGGCGTTTAAGTCTTTGTAGTCGTCGAATTGCAATTCATCGCCCATGAAGTCTTTCCAAATTTCCTCAAGTTGCGTGGCTGTGAAGTTGTCGCTGTAAGCATAGCCAGTAGTGCCGATATTGCCGCCGACGGGGAAATCCTCGCCTTCGTCGTCCCACCAGCCAGAATCACCATCGCCGAACGCGTCACTTTTCTGAGCACTGACCTCCAGTTTTAAATTCTCGGCGTAGTTGAGGAGCTGACTCATAACGCCTTTTTCCTCGTTGCGTATCTTTTGAACAATATCAGAGTGTGTCGCGTATTGCTTGAGATAATTTTGGAACATAGCCTTAGCGAGGCACAAATCAAAATCATCGCCGCCCAAAAGGGTATAACGATTGGTCGCAATGTCTTTGACATTTAAAATTTCGGGCGCGTCGTCGCGTCGTGAAATTTCATGCAGAGTAATATCGAGAGTGCCGCCGCCCAAATCGAAGACCATAACATTTTTCTTCGAGCTTAAATCTAAAATCTGGTCGGCTATCTCACCATTGCGCACTTGATTAATAAAATCATAGATGACGGCGCGTGGTTCAGACAAAAGAATTTGTCGCGGGGAGCCGTCCGCCTTTCTGATTTTAATTCCCGCAAGCTCCGCCGCCTTCAACGTCGCTTGCCTCATGATGAAATCGAAATTGGCTGGCACTGTAATTACTGCGTCGTCAATCCTTTCCAAGTGATAAATCTTAGCGGCATTGCGTAGCATGTGTTCTAAGATTCTGGCTGAGACTTGCGCGGGCGTTTTATCTGGGATATTCGATGATAGACCTTCGACGAACTCATTACCCATTTGGCTTTTGATTGACTTAGCAACGAGATACGGGCGAAGAGGATACCTGCCCTTCGCGAAGTCGCCTACA
>ODAJ011542569.1_pt1 | contig 14111 bp, 15 predicted proteins | sample 1539241 | NCBI WGS metagenome assembly ODAJ01 (sample SAMN02144231, study PRJEB22623) | gut metagenome | biome: sheep rumen | host: Ovis aries | place: New Zealand
AGAACTGATTCACAATAATTTCACCCAGTAATTAACCGCATCAAGCCGACTTCTCCAAACCCTATTCACTACATAATTGTAATTTTTACCACGGCATGTTATAATAACCTTGTAATTACCTACATCATCTCCGGTTTTATATCGGAGATTTTGCTAAACATCGGAGATTTTGCTAAACATCGAATGTATTGCCAAACATATGACGTATATAATTATCTTACTTAACCATTTAAAGGAGGAATTTAATGCCAACAATTAAAAGGAAAGTTACTCATCCGGCAGCACTGTCAACCACAAAACTGCACGTCGGACAGCAGCTCACTTATGCTCAAATTTGTGAACTTACAGGAGCTCCAAAATTCAGTGGTGGCAGTAGCAAGAATGCGCAGCTTTCAGATACACTCAAAGAACATAGTTTTAGGAGATATTTTGATTACGAAAAAGTAGGACGTGGACTCTACGAGATAACGGAGATCTATGACAAACCGTTACCAGTATCAGATGGGCGTAAGTACGGAAACAACTCAGTATACTGTCGCTATATTGAACTGATTCTTATGCAATACCTCGCATTCCAGAGAGGACATGTTGAATTATTCAGCAAACATAAACTCTGGATGATTCTTGGCATGATAAATAATAAATATGGTAGGGTTACGCAGAAGACACTTGCAAATAAGAACCCAATTCTTACAGAATTTGAGGTGAACCATTTCTATCAACGGAGTAAAATGAAACTTTCATCGATCCTTAAATCAGCATTAAACAATTTGAAAGCAAGACGATTAATAGAGTGGTCAGAGGAAATATTAATTCAGGGCAGTGATGGAAAATGGTTTGTCGGTACAGATTCCGACAAAGAAGAAGTATTAAAGGTAGAACATGAAGTACTACATGAATATGGATTTGAAAAAATATTCCAAGTATATGCTTCGTTTAATCAGGCATCATATTTTAAGGATGTAACAAAAATTTTACAAAAGAATTTTCAGTGGAATACATATTATAGAAGAATAAAAATCATTTACAATAAGGAAAACATGATAGAAGCAATTCCACAGACTGAAATAGATCTCCAGAAGACATTGCTGAACAATGAAGTATCCGGATACCTTGATAAAGAAGCACATAAAATATATGATCACGACTTGCAAAAATATAATGAGGCTATAGAACGCGGATATATGGAAACCGGAATAATACCAAATGAATTCACTGAAAATCATCTTCCAAAAACATATATTGCCGCACAAGAATTGTTGGTTAATGAATTGATCCGCACAGGAAACAAAAAAAGTTATGTTTCGTTGGATCAAATAATAAATCTTTCAGCATGTGAAGAGATAGACTCAATCTTTGCTTAAAATCGACCTATCACATTTTCAAACAATGTTTTTATAGTTAATCTTTAATTCCAGTTATAATTCAAAGTATATTAATTCTATTTTGAATTATAACTGGACGAATATTTTAGGCAATAAAAATATAGCTAAAAACACAGTCATCTTTTTTCGGAAGAACCCTCATCAGATCACAAACAGTGTTTTCATGTATATATTTTCATGCTGATAACTATTCCGCCGTTAACCACCAATGAACTTCAACTATTCATCAAGCATCAACCACAGTTACCAGAATTCGTTATCCTTTACGTTGTAAAGACGCCGTAGGCGGATTTACACAGAAAACCCCAGTAACTTAACATCGACATTTTTATCTATAGATGTGAATTTTTATAGTACCATAAAGCTAATACATAATTAACACCGAAATATATATGAATGTATGTACAGCAGAAATCTCCTGGAAACACCAGAGTCTTATAAAACTCCTACCAGACTCAAAACAATAGATCATTTCAGCGTTAATTAGGAATCACTAACGGCTGTCATAAAACGGCAGTCAATGATCAGAAAAAATTCTATCATCGAACCATTTCTGGCTGGCCTGGAACAGGTCGGGCAGAAGTAGTAATTAGTATGAACGTAGTGAATACTAATTACTACATATTAGCTAAAGACTTAATTAAGTATTATTGTAACTATTTAGCTAATACATAACCATTAGCTTAATACTACTATTAGCTATACTGTTTATACCATTAGCTAAATATTCTAGTTAAGCTTAACTATAATCATTAGCTAAAGATTATAACCATTAGCTATAACAATAATTAAATATCCATTTATCCATAAAAACAACTATTAATACTTTGCCTATATTAAATTCCCAGATTATAAGTACTTAGTAACATTAATAACCTATAACTTCTTTATATCTATAAATATATAAATATATAAGAATCCTTTATATAAAGGAAGGGAATACTTAGTCGCAAAATCACTACATCTAATATGGTGCAGATCCTCGCCGTACCTATCCTCTGTCCTTTTATCACTGCTGTCACTCTGTAAAAATCTCTCTTGACATTTGGAAAATTTCGTGTTAAAGTTACATTGTATAAGTTTTACGTAGTGCTTTTAATAGTATCTGATGTAATCCAATAACTGGCCATTTAAGCGGTGGGTTAGGGTTAGCATCCGAAAGGTAACCATGTACAAGGATGAAGCAACTACCGCATTTTTAAAAGCCTGATGTAGTTAATTAAGAAACTATCATTTTTTGTAACTATCGACCAGCTGCTACATGGGGGATAATCTCGTGATAGAATAATATTTTGTAGTCAAAAGGCAGTGGATTTACATGAGGTGGAAAATCCGACTGTTTGGATTGAGATATTAATTGGAATTGAAGCGTGTAGGTAATAACAGATCCAAAATAAGAAAGGAAAATAATATGGGGCAGACAAACGAAGTAGTAACAGGCGAGATCATGGTTTTCAGCAACGAAGAGTTGGGAGAACTGCGCACTATCACAATTAACGGGGAGACATGGTTCGTCGGCAAGGACGTGGCGGGTATCCTGGGCTACAGCAACAGCCGCAAAGCAATCGCTGACCATGTGGATGAAGAGGACAAAACCGATGGGGTAACGATTCGTGACGCCATCGGCAGGGATCAGAATCCCGTGTTTATCAATGAGTCCGGGTTCTACAGCCTGATTCTTTCCAGCAAGCTTCCCTCTGCCAGGAAGTTCAAGCGTTGGGTTACCACTGAAGTGCTTCCATCGATCAGAGAAAAGGCTTACTACATTGACAAGGAAAGACTCAATAGTATGTGTGCCTCTCCCATTACCGATCCCATCACAGACCCCAATACTCCTCTCACCCGTGAGGAACTGGCCATGTACTTCACATATGCAGTAAACGGCGCGAAGGACTTCATCACGGAAGTGGATAAACGGTTTGACATGATGGAAAAAGGAATTTCAGCTACTGCCACAGGGATCACTACCCTCGCCGAGCACTTCACTTCCTTTGTGGATACCGCCGCTGCTACTTCTACTGTTAATCAGGAAACGCTCTCAACCGTAGCCACTGCTCTCACATCTTCCGCTGACTGGGCGAATAAGCTGGAAGATGCGTTGCTCAAGCTTGCTGAGAGTAATACAAGAACAGCGCAGAACGTGAAACAATCTTCTTACAAGGAGAATCCACTGTTTGTAAACACGATTTCAGAGTTTGAAACAAAGTCCTGGCTGAACAAAGTTTGGCGGTCTGCCGAAATTATCAGTCGCCGTACAGGGACTGATTCCACATCGGCCCTGAAAGAGATTTACGCAGTCCTTCGCCGTAATGGGGTCAAGCTCTCCGGTCTCTATGAGGAATACCGCGTCGCTAACCCCGGCAAGGCAATGGTGAACATGCTTGCGGAGTCTGACATCCTCCGGGATAAGACAGAGGATGCAATCAAGGAACTGCACAAGAGGTACTACCCTGAGAAATACACCGTGGAGAATATTGTTGCCGAGAAACCAGTGTATAAGTCACAGCAGTTAATTAGCACTCCCTCTCAAGTGAAGGAACTAATTAATACCATAGCCAACAGAGAGTCTATCCGCTATGTGGTAGCTGCCAGGAATGTTTACAAGGAGATTGAGAACAGGGCGAACGTCAATCTCAAGGAACTAGCGACTGGCTACGCAAAAAAGATGCACTGCTCTAAATGCTCCAAGGCATATTACATCGGACAAGATGAGAAGCTAATGGATGTCCTCCGGCGGATTGCTGCTGGAGACAAAGTAGTTGCCCTACCTGTGGCTTAAAGGCAGATGTCCAATAAAAGATTCGATAGAAGGAGTTAATTAAATATGGGTAAATATTACATTACAAACGGTGACCGTTATCTCGGAGCATCTAATGACACAGGGATCACGTTGGGAGTTCCAGTTACCCAGGCAAAACGTTTCAAGTATGAGGCAGCTTACTCCACTCTCCCATCGGTAAACAGCCATTCTCCGGGGTGGACGGTACAGAAATATTACAACTCAGCATCGAACAAGAACTACGTGATAACCAACGCGACGAAGTTCGTGGGCGACAATGACAAGATAGTCCCGGTGGTGGGTGCGGCCCGGGGGTTCAAAACTGCGGCAGACGCAGATGGCTATATCAGAGCGCATGGTTCACTGATGGTAGAGATGGGCACACCGCTGATCGTGAATGAGGGGTTTGAGTTGGTAGATATCCTGGGGCGAAGGATCATCTCGAAGACAACTCTCAAACAGATTAGCCTCAACAGGGCGAATGAGGTTAAGAAGACGAAACGTGTGTCGGTACCAAAGGATACGAGGCTTGCGGTCTATCAGAAGGATAATGGGATCTGCCAGATCTGCGGTCGTCCGGTGAGCGTGGAGGATTTCACTGTTGACCACATTGTGCCGCTGAACAGGGGCGGCATCAATGACATCTCAAACTACCGCTGTGTATGTAAGAGATGTAATCTCTGGAAGAGCGACAGCCTTGATGAGGAGATGGTACGGATGCTTGAGGATGTCGGCAGTAACTATGTGTATAAGCACCCAGGGTCAGATATGGCGGCGAAATTCGTGCGCATGATGGTTAGGGGTGTGATCAACAAGGGTGAGCATCAGAACATTGCTAACATATGTAATTAGGAAGGTGGTTTGATATGGTTGGGTGAATTTGGACTAAAGATTAAGAACTACAAAGCCGGGGCGTTATACGGATATAACCTTGGTGTGCGTGATAGGTATGACTATACAGAGGCGATGTTTAATAAGTCACTCTTCTACTACCACATGATGGATCATGGGTTGGACGCTTATAAGGATGAGTCAACGAGAGACATCATTTGCATAGACTTCGGCTTCGGTTCGCGGTCATACGAAGAAGAGATGGAACATCTGCGGAAGATGTTAGCCAAGGCTGAGGATGAGGAAACGCAGTCACGGCTTCAGTATCTCATTGATCGGACAAAGGAGAACAAGTGGAAGTACAGCAAGAAGTCCAAGGATGAGATCCGCGAGGATTTCTACGTTAATGGTGTGCCGATTGAGTATAAGCAGGTAGACCGTAAGACAGGCGAGATTACTTCCACTACGATCCGCTACAAGATGCTCTACCGCAATGCCTCAAAGGCGAAGGTCGGTCTCTGCAACTTTATACGTGAGGATCTTTATGATGAAGCATATGACTGGCTGACGATGGGACTGGGCCGTAGGATGCCACATGAAAATGCTAAGATTGTCGAACTCTCCGCTTACGCTCCTCTCACGACTTCGACAATTGAAGACAGAATGTACATGGATATTGATGATGTATTAATTTTGGAAGATCAGGATAGTTTCTTTCATACGATTGCGGAGATTGTCCGGGCAGAAGATTATGATTCTGTGGAACGTGTAGTAGATGATGAGAAGACGGAAAAGAACCGCCAGAACGCACTTAAGAAGGGAAGGATAGATATTTATGGTAACCCAATTTATAAGACCGCCTACAAGAAAGTTCCGTGTGTAAAAAAGAAGTGTGTCGTACACCGGGAAGAAACCGATGTAAAGAATACACTTTGGGATGGAATGGCGTTAATTGAATCAGATGCAATGCCAGGTTGGTGCAACGGAATGGTGCTACTGAGAAATCATTTTTTCAAGGCTTGTGCATTTCGGACGTATATTCAAAAGTTCCTGCGAGATTATGCGGAGGAACATGAAATAGATTATGACAGCTGGGAATTGACGGACATGTTCGGGCATAAGCACAAGGCAAAGAATATTAAACTTATTACAACCAATAATGCTGTGAAATGGCTCATAGGGGTCCTTTAATCAGAAATGATTAATAGAAAACTGGGTTAATAGTGGAAGACTAAAGAATAAGGTAAAAATAATGAATAAAGAAATCTGGAAGACAATTGATGGATATCCGATGTATGAGGTATCAACATTTGGAAGAGTTAGAAGTATTGATCGTATTATTACGGATAGTTGGGGACGGTCATATTTTAAACAAGGGCAATTAATGAAATTACATAAACAAATTGGAGATAGAGATAATTATCCTCAAATGATGGTTACAATTTCTGATGAGAACAAGAAACAGCATAGATTGATTGTTGCGAGGATTGTGGCAAAAACGTTTATTCCAAATCCAGATAATTTGCCAATTGTAAATCATAAAGATGAAGATAGCACAAATAATCGTGTTGAGAATCTTGAATGGTGTACGCAAAAATATAATATAAATTATGGAACTTATCTTGCTAGGCGGAGTAAATCAAAAAGTCGTCCTGTGAATATTTACGATCGTGATTTAAATTTAATTGATACGGTTGATAGCGGGATTATTGCGTCTCAAAAATATGGAGTGGATAGAAGTTCCGTGTCCGCATGTTGCAATAATCATATAGAATTTGCTAAAGGATATAAATTTCAATTTGCCATTTAATAACCTTATTCCATGTTAACCATATGCCAAGCTATACGAAATAGCATTTAGTAGTATAGAAGGCTCAACGACTAGATAGTGAGCAGCTATAGCAATAATCTATCCACGAATGCCCAGCACCTAAACATTGAGTTGTAGGTGAAGATATAGTCTGAACTTATAGGAAACTATAAGAAATATAAGATAAAAAGCTTATATGATAACAGTGTTGCAAATTCACAGATTTTATGGGCGGAACGAAAGAATCCGCTTACAAGTATTGGTGTGGCAAAGTCCGTGAAGATGGGTGCTTGTGGGGATGTGTAAAAACAGACCATCCGAGCAAGCTGAGTTATCAAGGAGATGTTCAGCAGCTCAGTTATCAAATGGTCAATACTCTCCCATGCACTGAGGAAGAAATCGGACGAATAGCAAAGCGATCAATTGACTATGTGGAACTGTTGAAGCGTGACAACGATGAGTTTGAGAAGTACCTAAGGAAGAATGCCACAGCAGTTAATCATTATGAGATGTTGGCAGATTTATATAAATGGAATCCAGAGTTTGCGAACAGCCGGATGTGGAAAGTTGATAAGAGCAAGATAATTAGCCAGTATGTTTTCCGATTAAGGAAGGGGAAGATCGTAGCCCCAGGGGATAACCTGACAGTGTGCGGTAACCCATACGCTCTCCTGCTCCACACAGTCGGTGAGGATTGGCGGAATGATCCTACGCTACAAAAGGAAGATGGAACGATTCAGGTTTATGCTCCGAGGTTTGCGGATGGTGAGTACCTGTGCGGTATAAGATCGCCACATAATAGCAGCAATAATATAGGATATTTCCGCAATCGTAAGCATCCGTTAATGGAAAAGTATTTCAAGTTTAGTAGAAACATAATGGCGGTTAACTGTATAGAAACAGACATACAGGCGAGAATGAACGGTGAAGACTCAATTCTATCAGGGTCGGTTCCGGGGAAACCCGGTTCAAAAACCAATCGGTGAAAATAGGAAGGCTAAAGTGTATAGTGAAATTATAAATGGTGTTGAATATAGGCTTGTAACAATATGTGGTAGATCAAAATTAATATCATCTTCTGGAGACGCAATTAATTCAATACGAAGAAATCAGAAATGCACTATTCATTTAAATAATGATGGATATCCATGTTTTGGCGGTGGGATACCTGTGCATCGATATGTCGCAATTGGATGGGTTGATGGTTATTTTGAAGGTGCGGAAATTAATCATAAAGATTATAATCGCATGAATTATAATGCTGATAATTTAGAATGGGTTACGCATATCGATAATATCCATTATAGTTCAGATGCTGATAGATACGCAAAACAATTTGGAGAATCAAATCCGAATTATGGGAATGACACATTACATAAGAAATTAATTGTACATCCAGAATTAAAAAAAGAATATTATTCAAGGCCTGGCATTCAAAATGGTAGAGCAACAGAAATATATGTATATTCGAATGAAATGAAATTAATTCGTAGATTTCAATTAATCAAAGAATGTGCTATATGGTTAGCTGAAGTATTTGGAAAAGATATGAACAAAGTCCCTCATATCCAAAGTACCATAAGTACATCTATTAAAAATAACAAGCCTTATAAAAATTATTATTTCTTTAAAACACCACAATAAATACACCATGCTAATCTATTGCGAAGGCTATTGAAATATCAAATTGTAAATGGCAACGCTTAGAGACTAGGCGGTGATCAGATATAGAAATAATCCGTCCACGAGTGCCGATTACCCTAACGTGAAGCCGAGGGTAAAGAAATAGTCCCATCCTCTGGCGAAAGCCAGAGTTCCCGGATAAAGAACCGGGATGTAAGGAATGTTGATTCCGATTTCAATTTCGTAACTAACCAGCCGGAAATGGTTAAAGCAGCAATGGTTTCCTACCGCGACTTCCCGACGGTGGTTAATGATATTCCAGAAAGTGGGAAGACCTATGTTAACGACATGTGGGAATACGCACGTATGGACTCAGCAATGCAGTGTGCTCAGAAAGCTATAGGCGGATCCAGTGACAGTGCTCAGCTATGTCAGAGTTATATGTGGGCGAAAGTTGCAAAAGAAGAATTCGATGAGGAATACGAACAATTATATCACAATGTTGTTATCTTAGCAGTCTTGGCTTAACGTAATGGGCCAGTTCTGGGGAAACCCAGTTCTAAAAATATTCGGTGAAATCATGGGATACTAATTGTATTTTATATGTTAATTATAATGTCATATGTTAATCATGAGTCAAGCCAACGAATGCCGTATGTAGTTGGTGGATGCAGAGACTAACCAGTGAGTAGGTAAACAATAAACTGGACATGAGTGCCGAATATCCAAACAGGTAAAGCTGTGGATAAAGATATAGTCCGATACTCTTGGGAAACCAGGAGATTTCCCAGGTAAAAGATGGGAATACAACAAATGCAGGTTGCTATAGATGGAATTAAGAGGCAATACGCCGTAGATCCAAATGATGAGATTGCGAGGATTCGGGTGATGGATTGCATGAAGCGTGAGAAGGATTATCCCCTCTTCATGGAGTATACGCATAAAATTCCAGTGACAAAGAATGGTACAGAACGTCCGTATGAAGAGATTAAGAAAGATAAAAAAAAGATTAAGAAAAGAATAGATCGCGGCATTGTGTGTCCAATGAATTATCTCCAGAATTGGTTAGATAAAATTCAGGGGGCTGTGAAATGTGATACGGTTGATACATATGAGTATTTTGTAAAAATGAAGGGGAAAGCTGACTTTCGTCAGTTATCAAAAATTCGGGAACTCATCGAAGATTATGACGCTTTCGTGAGAAGAAGCATGGCATATTCGGAAGGGAATGATGAGTATTCTGAGGCTGTAATCACAAAAACAAAAGAATTAATTGACATTATTTCAAGAATGAAGCTGTCAGCGATAACAATAAATAGATTGATAGAAGTAAGCCTCGGAGTAATGAGTAGGACTCATACTGATGTTCAGTATAAGAACGCTTCTAAATATATGATACAAACATTTAGCATTCTTCATAGGATGAATAGAGAGAAATTTTTAAATAATTTTATTCGTGGGGCATAGTAATTTGTTCCTCATACAAATCTTGTGCAGCGTAAAACATAGTAAAAATATAGGTTTTACTGTTTTGTTTATTTTCAATAATATGAACGGAGAAAAGCATCATATGTTTTGTTGCGAAGTACCCTTCTCCGCTATTGCCGATTGCGGGTAATAAATATGGAATCATGATTTTTATTGTTTAAACCTTTGGTCGTAGGGTAGGGTAAACGACTGGCCGAGCTTACAAAGCCTGCCGGTTGGCATAGTAAACCGGCTTTCAAGGGGCTGCGTCCATAGTACCAGTTTCCCGATTAAGACACTGACAGCAATTCTCTATTCTTATAGGACAATAACATCTTACAAGCTTAACAGTAAACTTTATGGTTCATCCGGAAGTATTTGACCGATGAGGTCACAATTTATGGTGTCTTGAATGTCGCAGGGAGAGACGGACTCCGGGCGGTCTCATAAACCGCTCTCTGCTGGTTCAATTCCAGCCCCTGCAACTATCATGTAGGTTACTACTCTCTCACTCGTAGCCTGCAAATAATGAATGAAAGGAATGAAATAATTGGAAAAGATTACACGCGAAGAAGCTGCGTACCTAAGATCTTAGGGGCGTGGCGAAGATGTCCACATGAGCAGCCGCACGAAGAATTCCAGAGGTAAACGCTTCTATCTTACTATGTCGCCAAAATCAGCGCGACTGTTGGAAAATTTCAGAAGTATGAAGACCGTTGGATGATTGGAGGTGGCAGATCATGGGAGAAATCTACAAGGGTTACCGTTTGGTAACTGGAACTACTGATGAAATTAATGAGCAACTGTTTAACCCAGAAGGTTGGTATCCAAACGAGTATGCAATTATACGGAATTCGGACGATGGTTCGGAAAAGGAAATGCGGTGGGACGGTGAGAAGTTTGTTTCTTTGAAATTGCCAGCTTCAAAGTTTATCAAAGGCAAGAACGCTCTTCAGAGATGTGCGATTGACATGCTTGTCAATCCTTCTATTACAATTTGCGCATTGCTTGGGCTCCCCGGTTCAGGAAAAACGTTTGAAGCCACTCAATGCGGTGTATATAACGTTAAGGAGAAGGGATACTATAGTCGCATTTTATGTTTAAGAGAGCCGCTTAGTGCTGCTGATGGAAAGGAACTTGGATTTTTACCTGGTGATTTTTCAATAAAAAGCGAATTTACGAGAGTTCCATTTCAACAGCAGTTTGAGGGAGAAGAATGGGAAGTTGATAGAATGCAGCAGCAAGGATTAATTGATTTTAATATCATTGCTTATATCAAAGGCTGCACATTCTCTTCTACATATGTGATTTGCGATGAAGCTGAGGATTTAACAAAGAAACAGATAAAGCTAATTGGAACAAGGATAGGTGAAAACAGCAAAGTCGTTTTTGATGGAGATATCCGTCAGTCAGAAAGAGACATCACTGATAACAATCCATTACAACAAATGTGTAATGAGTTAAAAGATTGCCCGTTATTTGCTACTATTACTCTCGATGAGGATGTTAGAAGTGAAACTTCTAAGATATTTGCTAATTTGTTTTATAGTTAAGATGGTGATTAGAATGAAAGTTAAACCTATTTTTAATAGTTACATTGCTAAACAATTAGTGAAGAGTGGGAACAAAATTATTGATTTACAACCAGACAAAAACAGAATAAATGCTATTATTTTTTATTTTGAAGAAACAGAAAAACTAATATCAGATTTGATTAGAATAACTAATACAAAATGAAATTTTCTATATTACAACGAAAGGACGGATTAAACATGAAGTATAATAAAAGGACTCATGAATAGTATGTAACACTAATGCAAGAAAAACATCCAAATATTGAAGTAATAGGCTATTATGAAAATTCTAAAACTCCGGTTAAACTAAAATGCAAAATAGATGGGTATGAATGGCTTTCTACCCCAGATAATTCATTGAATGGTAATAGGGGATGCCCAGTATGTGCCAGTAAAATTGTGGTGAAAGGCATAAATGATATGTGGACAACTCATCCGGAAATAGCTAGTTTACTTGCCGATCCGGAAGAAGGATATATTTTTTCAGCTCATAATAATAAGAAAACATGGTGGAAATGTCCTAATTGCGGAGAAAAGGTATACCGTGGAATAAATAGTATCACCGTCAGAAGGGGTGTTCCATGCCCTATATGTGGAGATCATTATTCTTATCCGGAGAAATTCGTTTATAATTTACTTAAGTACCTAAATATTGATTTTATTTTTCAATACAGACCAGAGTGGATTGCACCTAAGAAATACGATTTTTATATTCCTGTACTTAATGTGATTATTGAAACAAATGGAATACAGCATTATAAAGAATCTAATTTTACATCACGTTCTTTAGAAGAGGAAATACAAAATGATAAATATAAAGAAACAATGGCTGTAAACCAAGGGTTAGATATAATTTGGTTAGATTGTAGGTTTAGTGACTTAGAATATATAAAACAATCGATATTAAATAGTCGGATAAACTCTTTTATATCGCTGGATAATGTTGATTGGGATTATATTGATAAATCCTCCCTCCGTTCCATTGTATATGATACTTGTATAAAATGGAAAAATGGAAACTACTTGAGTGCTACTAAGTTAAGCGAAGAAATAAAACTTCATTATTCTACAGTAATAGGATATCTCAAGTTGGGTAATAAATATGGATGGTGTCATTATGATCCGAGAGAATCATATCATGGTTTTTTGCCACAAAAAGTTATGCAACTAACAAAGGAAAAAGAACTTATTAAAATATGGGATTCAACGTAGGCGATTATAGAAACAAATGGTGGTGCAATTAGCAAACTTAGTGGCGCAATTCGCGGTTACCGAGATCATTTATATAAAGGTTCATATTGGTACTACGAAGAAGAGTATAACAAATTAATAAATAACAATGATTAAAAAGGAGAAATTAACATGGCAGAAACAATTAAAACAAACAATGAAAACAAAGATTCCCGCTTGGTATTCAAGGCACAGATTGCGAGGCAATTGCTTAAGGCTGGATGCCATATGTGCGACATCAAGGCTGACCGTACAAACAAAGACAGAACGGTATTTGTCTTCGATAACGATGAGAAGTTCCAGAAGACATTCGCCGAGATCCTGAATGATCTGGCTGACCAGCGAGAAAAGGAACGCAAGAAGGAAAAGAAAGCTGAAGAAACTGCGAAGGAGGGATGAGCATGGGTGACATTGGAATGATTATCCCTACTGGTGGCGGGACATAGACGGATGTTCTCGAAGAGGAATATAGGAATCAGATTGAGGATAGGGTTCTCATATTGAGGGATGTTGACGACACGGTGATTGAGGAAATCGTGATGTTCATTCTTAAGTACAACAAAGAGGATACTGATATTCCAGCGAAGAAAAGAAAACCGATTAAGCTTTATATCTCTACTCCCGGAGGCAACGTATTTGACTCAAATATTCTTTCTGATGTAATTGAGCAGAGCATCACTCCGGTAATTGGGGTCGCACTCGACCTAGTCGCTTCAGCTGGAATGGCTATTTATATTTCGTGCCATGAGCGAGTCGCTTTCGATTCCTCAGCTTTTCTTTTGCATGATGGGGAGATTGCCATTGAAAACTCAAGGAAAAAGTCGAAAGATGTCATGGAGTTTTTCAATCAGGGTGATGAACGCATGAAACAGCACGTCATAAAACACACGAAGATTACTTCTGAGTTTTACGATTCAATTTATTCCGATGAATACTGGTTCTATGCCGACAAGGGTGTGGAGCTTGGTGTTGTTGATAAGATCATCGGGAAGGACTGTGATTTGAACTATATCTTGTGAGAGTAGCTAACCACTACTCTCTTTCTATTATAAAAAAGGAGGAAAAGGATTTTATGAAGAATGATTATAGTGCATTGGTTTCAATGCTTGCAAAAATGGAAGATGATGGTAAAGAAGATAATACTATTACAGATGAAATTCTTGGATATATCAGGGAATATAAACCCTTTGTGATTGAGGTCGCGAAGGAGGCTTTTGACCTATACAAAAAATGGGTTGATAATGAAGAACTTCATCAGTATTCTGCTAAGGAACTTATGAATAACTACCAGGCGTATATTGCCGCCGGCTTTACGGAGGAACAGGCTTTCATTCTCCTGCTGAACAAGCGTGTAGAGCGAGATGAACTGAGCCGCCTTTTGCAGATTAATAGTAAGAATAAATAATAATGGA
>ODAJ014793639.1_pt1 | contig 14109 bp, 8 predicted proteins | sample 1539241 | NCBI WGS metagenome assembly ODAJ01 (sample SAMN02144231, study PRJEB22623) | gut metagenome | biome: sheep rumen | host: Ovis aries | place: New Zealand
GACAAAGCCTTTATGCAGCATGCCATGAAATTCATTGAAGAGCATTTGGGCGATGCCGACATTAATATTGGCGACATGGCCGCAGCCACAGCTACCAGCCGTTCAGGGCTGAATCGTAAGATGAAGTCACTCTTAGGTGTCACACCTCTTGAATTTATCCGTGAAGCCCGTATCCGTAAAGCCTGTCAAATGCTAAAAGAAGGTGCATCGATAAATGACGTTGCATATAGCTGTGGCTTTTCTGACCCCAAATACTTTGCGAAGTGTTTTAAGGCCGACATGGGAATGACGCCTACAGAATACAAGGTGGAAAATTCTGCCAACTGAGGTGGAAAATTCTGTCAAAAAAGCTATTTGACCTAAATTCACGCCCCTAATGGGACAAATTTACCCTCATATTTTGTTTCTTTGCCATACCTTTGCAGCACAATCAATCAAAACAAAAAATTACTAATTATTAAAACTTTAACTGGCAATGAAGCAAAAATCTAAAAGACTTTCATTCGTCCTTACATTTTTAATGTTATGGACAATGAGTTTCGCCCAAAAGGCGATTACCGGTAGTGTGAAGGATGCCAATGGCGAACCTCTCATCGGAGTCAGTATCTCAGCAGGTGGTAGCAATGGCACTGTAACCGATGTGGATGGTAATTTCTCATTAAGCAATGTGAGTGCATCCACTATTTTAAAATTCTCTTATGTGGGTTATGAAACCCAGGAAACAAAAGTCGGGAACCTTTCTGTTGTGAACATCGTCATGAAATCCAGCTATGAATCGCTTGATGAAGTGGTCGTGGTTGGCTATGGCGTGATGAAGAAACGCGACCTCTCTGGCTCCATCTCACAACTGAAGGCAAAGGATATTACAGCCGTTCCCACTACAAACGTACTGGAGAGCCTTCAAGGAAAAATCGCAGGTCTGGATATGACGCCGTCAAGTGGTGCCGTTGGCTCCGGATTTAATTTCAATGTACGCGGAAACCGTTCACTAACAGCTTCAAATGCGCCTCTGATTCTTGTTGATGGTATCGCCTACGGCTCAGACATCACCATTAATCCCAACGACATAGAATCCATCGAAGTGCTTAAAGACGCCTCTACCACAGCTATCTATGGTAGTCGTGGTGCAAACGGCGTTATTATGATTACGACCAAGAAGGGAAAGGAAGGTAAGGCAAAGGTGGAGTTCAATGCCTACGCAGGCCCTGTGATGAAGACGCGCATGCCTGATATCATGAACGCCCAGCAAAACGTAGAGTTCCGACGGGAAGCACTCCGTGCCGTCAATAACTACACTGACGACTCTGCTTTCCTAAGTTCTGAAGAAATGGCCCTGCTGAATAGCGGTGTTAGCGTTGACTGGCTCGACCTTGTGATGCAGAGCGGTTTCACACAAAACTATCAGGCCAGTATCAGTGGCGGTACGGAAAAGACCCAAGCCAGCTTCTCGCTTGACTATCAAAACGAAAAGGGACTGCTGCGTGGTGATAAGATGAACCGCTATGGCGGGCGTCTGAACGTTACACATAAATTGGGCTCGGCCTTAGAGGTAGGTGCTTCGATGCATCTTAACTATCGCGACCAACAGTCATCGCCGAGTGGTGCCTACCATTACGCGCGTACCTATTCTCCTCTGGCCAAGCCATTCAATGAAGACGGCTCTGTCAACCGTCTGCCGCTTTTCGGTAGTGGCTCGACATCCGTAAACCTGCTAGTGGATCAAGATGAGGCAAATTACCTGAATGAAACAAAAGCTTACCGGCTTTTTGGCACAGGCTACTTGTCGTGGAACATCATAAAGGGGTTGAACTACCGCACAAACCTCGGTGTCGATTTGCAATCAACAACCACAGGACTATTCCAGGGTGTCAACTCTTCATCTTCACAGAGTAATAGTGGTCGCGCCTATGCTTCAAAGACTGAAGCCCATAACAACAGCTACACATGGGAGAACATCCTTACATACAGCAATGACTTCGGTATTCATCATCTGACAGCAATGGCTGGACACAGCATGACAAAGAACCATTTCGAAAATCTTTCTGCCAATGGCAAGGGGTTTGCGTTCGATGCCGTTCAGTATCATAACCTGACCAGTGCACAAGCAGACAAGAATATCGCCAGTTCACTGACAGAGTCGTCGATGCTCTCTTTCTTTGGCCGTATCTATTACAAGCTGCTCGATAAGTACATGCTGACACTGACAGTGCGCGCCGATGGAAGTTCTGTACTCGCAGAAGGAAACAAATGGGGATATTTCCCATCGGTAGCGGCAGCATGGCGCGTAAAAGAGGAGAGTTTCCTAAAAAATGTAGATGCAATAAGCGATTTGAAGCTTCGTCTCTCGTATGGTCTTTCCGGCAACAGTGCTGTGAGTGCCTATCAGACAACAGGAGGACTCAGTGGGACTTACTATGACTGGAACGGTACAGCAGCCTATGGATATCGTCCATATAATCTTGCAAACAAAGACCTGAAATGGGAGAAAACTAAGGTACTTAACTTCGGTATCGACTATGGCATGTTTAACAACCGCCTTTACGCAACCGTTGATATATACAAGACATGGACGAGTGACCTGTTGCTTCCAATGATCATTCCCGGGCACACTGGATTTACAGAAGTTATCAGTAACGTAGGCAAGACTGAGACGCGCGGTATTGATGTCACCATCTCAGGCGTTATTTTTGACAAACCCGACTTTAAATGGAATGCCGATCTGACCCTCGGACACAACAAGGAAAAGATTGTCAGCATCAACTCTGACCAGAATGACGAGGCCAACGGGTGGTTCATCGGTGAGCCTTCAAAAATCTATTACGACTATGAAAAGATTGGCATCTGGCAGACTTACGAGGCTGCAGAGGCTGAGAAATATGGTCAGGTACCTGGCGATATCAAGGTAAAAGACCAGAACGGCGATGGCAAGATTACACCAGAAGACGACCGTGTCATTCTTGGTCAGCAGACACCGAAATTAACCCTCGGCTTCAACAACAAACTGCAATATAAGAATTGGGAACTCGACCTGTTCCTCTATGGTCGCTTTGGACATATGATCCGTAATAACAATAAACTTGGCTTCCTGCCAAGCGGCTGGCAGAATCAGGCTGTCTATGACTATTGGACACCCAGCAATCCAACGAATGATATGCCACGTCCGAACTTCAACCGCGACCAGAACATGCTTTATTTCAGCACATTGGGTTACGAGAAGGGAGACTTTGTGAAAATCAAGGATGTAACGCTGGCATATAACGTTCCTCTGAAATGGATTAGTAAGATTGGCATGACCCGTCTGCGCATCTATGGAACAATGAAGAACTTCTTCACCTTTACAGGCGTCGAAGACTATGACCCGGAAGGAAGTGGTTCCATCTATTACCCTATTACAAAGGAACTGGTGTTTGGTGTTAACATTGCTTTCTGAGAAGAATTGAAGAATTGAAAAATTGAAAAATAAGACGATTATGAAAAAAAATATATCAATAATAGGATTGGCATTAACGCTCGGCCTGACATCATGTTCAGACTATCTTGACGAGACCAACCGCAATGCCGTGACAGCCGACGTGCTTTATAGTACCCCCGACGGCTATGAGAACCTTGTGAATGCCTGCTATGCCTACACAAAGGCCTTTATGGGCAATACTGACGGCTATTCCCTTACAGAGATGGGAACAGACTGCTTTACAGGTGCCGGTAGTAGCTCTGGCAATGTACCAGCTCTCGCATACTATGGTATCGACCTAAACCCAACTTACAAACCCTTCCGCTATATGTGGAACATTCTTTATAGCGGTCTAAACTGTTGTAATGCCGCCATTGGTCGTGCTGACAATGCAGGTCTTGATGCTAGTACGAAGAACCACCGCTTAGGCGAAGTCCACTTCCTCCGTGCACTCTATTTGCACCTTATCACAGAGATCTGGGGTGATGCCGTCCTCTATACAGAGGAGATTCAGACACCACAGACTACAGCAACCCGTACGTCTCAAGCTGATATCTACAAACAGATATTCAACGATCTAGATATGGCAGCCAAACTGCTAAGCGGCACACAGGCAAAGGAGAACGGACGCGTGACACTCAATGCCGTCAAGGCACTCAAGGCTCGTCTCGCCCTCTATCGCGAGGACTGGAAAACGGCAGCTTCACTGGCAGAAGAACTTATAAACTCTGGCTCATATAGCTTCTATGACACCTATGCCGAGACTTTTGACATGGCCAACGAGGCTGGTCAAAACAATAAAGAGTGTATCTGGTGGGTAAACTACGAAGGAAGTGCAGACGACCAAACACTCTTCCCGGCCTTTGCCAAATACGATGAGGCATCACCCACGCTGGGTAATCGTTATGGTAACCAGTCACCTATCTTCTCCTGTATGTCATACTGGATGGTCAGTGGCTGCGGTGTATGGGTGACACCAGACACACACGCTCCCTGGGTACAGAGCATGCCCACCCTCGCTTATCTGCACACATTTGATGAGCATATCGACCAACGCTATGATGCCACATTTAAAGGCGTATGGTTAGTTAATACTACTTCATCTAACTATGATCCCAATTATGGTCCTACGTATGGTGCCCCAGGCCCATTGGAAATCGGCGACACAGCTTTCATCGTCTCAAAATATGTCTATAGCGATGCAGAACGTGCTAAACATCACTATAAGATCTATGATGCGAACGACGTCTTTGACCCAGTGACGCATAAAAGTTTTGGTACACGTGACTATTTTATTAGCGTCTATAAATTCCACGACTACACCAATCCTACCGGATGGGAGTACTTTAGCAAACGAGACTGGTTCGTATTGCGCCTGGCAGAAATGTATCTCATCGCTTCTGAAGCAGAAATGAATCTAGGCAATCAGGCTGAAGCTGTGCGACTGATGAATGTTCTGCGTGAGAAACGTGCCATTCCCGGACATGAGGCAGATATGCGGATATCATCTTCCGATCTTAATATTGACTTCATCCTTGACGAGCGTGGACGTGAACTCTCTATGGAGCAGCAGCGCTTCTTCGACCTGAAACGTACCGGAAAGTTCCTAGAACGCATTAAGAAGATGAATCCCGATGTTGCAGACGTTATACAAGAGTATCATCAACTACGGCCAATACCACAGTCAGAGATTGATGCACTTACCAACAAGGCTGAGTTCCAGCAGAATAAAGGTTATTAAATCTGATTCATACGTTTTAGTTATATATTATTGGTTAGTTATGCGGAAAGGGGGAGTACATAATGTGCTCCCCTTTCAAAAAGAGACAGCAGATGAATAGAATCATATTATTAATCGTGGCATCCTTATGTTTAGTTCTATCAACTCAGGCAGAAAAAAGAAACTATGACTTCGTCGTGGCTGCCGACGGGAGTGGAGATTACACCACCATCCAGGCTGCCGTCAATGCCGTGCCCGACTATCGCAAGGCAGGATCGACACGCATCCTGGTCCGAAAGGGCATATATAAGGAGAAAGTAGTCATTGCACAGAGCAAGGAAAAGGTACAGTTGATTGGTGAGGACGGAGCCGTCATTACCTACGATGACTACGCCAGCAAACCCAATATCTTCGGCGAGGGTAAAGGAACCAGTGGCTCTGGCAGCATTTATATCTTCGGGCCGGATTTTCTGGCAGAGAACATCACGTTTGAGAACTCATCAGGTCCCGTAGGTCAGGCCGTAGCCTGCCATGTCGGGGCAGACCGTGCGGTGTTCCGTCGTTGTCGGTTCCTCGGCTTTCAGGATACGCTCTATACCTTTGGCGAGGATACCCGTGAATATTACGAGGAGTGCTATATTGAGGGTACGGTAGACTTCATTTTCGGCAAGGCTTCAGCCGTGTTCAACCGCTGCGAGCTCCACAGCCTTGGGGCAGGGTATCTGACGGCACCTGCCACACCGAAGAACTGCAAGTATGGCTACTTGTTCTATAACTGTAAGCTGACGGCCGCACCTGATGTGAAGGACGGCAGCGTCTGGCTCTCGCGCCCATGGCGCCCATACGGTAAAGCCGTGTTTATCCACTGTGAGATGGGCCGTCATATACATCCTGAAGGTTGGAACAACTGGGGCAAGTCCAGCAATGAGCAGACTGCCTATTATGCGGAATACCATTGCTATGGTGCCGGAGCCGACACCTCTCATCGTGCTGCCTGGGCTCATCAGCTTTCGGACACCAGAGACTACGACATCCATGAGGTCTTGGGGGGATTAGATGGCTGGAATCCCATTGATTAGTATAAAATTCTTAAAATAATTGGAGGAAAGAAGAATACATCGTATCTTTGCAACAAACTACACGAACATGAAGAAGTATATCCTATTAATCGGTATAGCCTGGAGTGCGTTGCTTGCTCTGGCTGTAGAAAACTATCCGTATCGCAGCGACTACCTCTGGCTGACGATTCCTGATCATGCCGACTGGCTTTATAAGGTCGGTGAGAAGGCGAAGGTCGAAGTTACCTTCTGTAAGTATGGCATCCCTCAGAATGCAGAGGTGGTTTACGAAATTGGTCCCGACGAGATGCCTGCCACAGCTAAAGGCAGTGTAAAACTGAAAAACGGACGTGCCGTCATAGACATGGGAACCATGAAACAGCCGGGATTTCTCGACCTGAGACTGACGGCCAGCATTGGTGACACTAAATATCGTCACCATGTGAAGGTAGGCTTTTCCCCTGAACAGCTAAAGCCTTACACCAAGAATCCCTCTGATTTCGATACTTTCTGGAAAGCGAATATTGAGGAAGCAAGAAAGACACCCGTCGCTGTCAGTTGCAAGAAAGTGGAAAAATACTCCACCGATGACTTCGACTGCTACCTGCTGAAAATCAAGACCGACAGCCGACACAGCATCTATGGCTATCTGACAAAGCCATCTGTAAACAGTAAACCGTCAACTGTAAACAAGAAATACCCTGTAGTGCTCTGTCCGCCAGGTGCTGGCATCAAGACCATCAAGGAACCGATGCGCCAGACCCACTATGTGAAAAACGGCTTCATCCGACTTGAGATGGAAATCCATGGTCTGAATCCCGAGATGACCGATGAGCAGTTTCAGGAAATCTCTACGGCCTTTTCTGGTGAGAACGGCTATGTGGAGAATGGGCTCGACGACAGAGACAACTACTATATGAAGCACGTCTATACGGGTTGTGTGCGGGCACTTGACTATCTCTGCTCACTGCCAGAATGGGACGGTAAGAATGTCTTCGTACAAGGTGGGAGTCAGGGTGGAGCACTCTCGCTGATAACGGCAGCCCTCGATCGTCGCGTGACGGCCTGTGTCGCCAATCATCCTGCCTTGAGTGATGTGGCGGGCTATTTGGATGGCCGCGCCGGCGGCTGGCCGCACATGAACCGCATGCACAAGATGCTAACGCCCCAGAAAGTAGAGACGCTGCAGTATTACGACGTCGTGAATTTTGCCCGCCGCATTACCTGCCCCGTCTATCTGACGTGGGGCTACAACGACGATGTATGTCCCCCTACCACCAGCTATATTGTGTGGAACCTTATCACTGCACCCAAAGAGTCACTCATTACCCCCATCAATGAGCACTGGACTTCCAACGAAACAAACTATAACCAGATGCTTTGGCTGAAAGGTAAAATAAAATAATGAAAGAGAATGAAAAGACTATTACTGATTTTATTCACTATTCACTATTCATTATTCATATCTTTCGCGCAGCAGCGCGAAAGATATGAATTCATGCGCAACCTGCCGGTCTATGCCGACTCGCTGATAGCAGACCTCGACTTTCCGTTGGCTTGGGGGAATAGTGACATCAAGGACTTCAACGCCTGGAAAGAGGCCGCAAGACAGAAGGTCTTCGACTGTATGCTGACACCACCGCCAGCCCCAGCTAACGGCTATGAAGCCAAAGTGCTCTTCGAGGAACAGCGCGACGGTTATAAGGCGCGCAAGATAGAGATTCGTCTGAGCCGATACTATACGGTACCAGCCTATGTGTTGATTCCCGACGGCAATGGTCCCTTCCCCGCTGTAAACGTACTACACGACCACGGCGGCCACTTTTTCATCGGCAAGGAGAAATGCATCTATCCACTGGCCTGTGAAGACTCTGCCGTCATCAAGGATGCCATCGACTGGTCAAAGGGTTATGATGGGCAGTTCTTTGGTGATTTCCTGGCCAAGAATGGCTATGTCGTGTTTTCAGCAGATGCTCCGATGTGGGGCGAACGCGGATTGAAAGAGGGTATGAAACGCAGCCAATACGACATGATTGCAGGCAATATGATGATGTACGGCATCGACCTGTCGGCCTATATGACCTACGACGACATCGCAGGCACAGAGTATCTGGCGCAGATGCCAGAGGTGGATGCCAGTCGCATTGGTTGCACTGGCTGGTCGATGGGCGCCTACAGAACATGGATGCTCTCAGCGCTCTCCAATCGTATCAAAGCCGGTGCTGCCGTGTGCTGGATGGTGACTACCGACGAACAGATGGGATTTAAGTACAGTCGCACGGAGAACGGCGGTTTTGCCAACTGTCTGCCAGGTCTGCGCCGCTGGTTGGATTATCCCCACATCGCCAGCATTGCCTGCCCCAAGGCGATGTTGTTCATCAATGGCACTCAGGACAAGCTATTCCCTGTGGCTGGCGTAGAAAAGGCTTTCCGCACGATGCATGCCACATGGGAGAGTCAGGGAGCTGGAGATAAGATTGAGACCGAACTATGGGACATGCCCCATAGCTGCGACAAGAAATCACAGCAACGCGTACTTGAATTCTTCAATAAGTATTTAAAAAAATGACAACACATGCGAACAAAGATATTAACACTCTTCGTAATGAGCCTCGGCATGCTGCCCGTTAGCGCTCAACAATTGCCTTATCAGAACTCTCAGCTCCCTGCCGCACAACGTGCCGATGACCTGCTGAAGCGTCTTACCATCGACGAGAAAGTCAATCTGATGATGGACACCTCGCCCGCTATCCCCCGACTGGGCATACCTCAGTTCCAGTGGTGGAATGAGGCGCTGCATGGTGTGGGGCGTAACGGCTTTGCCACCGTCTTCCCCATCACTATGGCGATGGCAGCCTCATGGGACGATGCCCTGCTGCACCAAGTGTTCACCGCCGTGAGCGACGAGGCTCGCGTGAAAGCACAGCAAGCCAAGCGTTCGGGCGACATCAAGCGCTATCAGAGTTTGTCGTTCTGGACACCAAACATCAATATCTTCCGCGACCCACGCTGGGGACGCGGACAGGAGACATACGGCGAAGACCCCTATCTGACAGCCAAGATGGGACTGGCAGTGGTACGCGGCCTACAGGGCGTGGGCTATAACGGCGAAGACCTGGGTATTAGCCCTTATCGCAAGCTTCTGGCCTGTGCCAAGCACTTTGCGGTGCACAGCGGCCCTGAATGGAACCGCCACGAGTTCAATATTGAGAACCTGCCAGAGCGCGACCTCTGGGAGACTTACTTGCCCGCTTTCAAGGCACTAGTGCAGGAAGGTAAGGTGGCCGAGGTGATGTGTGCCTACCAGCGCATAGACGGACAGGCTTGCTGCGCCCAGACACGCTACGAACAGCAGATACTGCGTGACGAATGGGGGTTCGACGGACTTATCACCAGCGACTGCGGTGCCATTCGCGACTTTCTGCCACGCTGGCATCATGTGGCTGAGGATGGAGCAGAAGCATCAGCAAAAGCCGTACTGGCTGGTACCGACGTGGAATGCGGATCAGAATACAAGCATCTGCCCGAGGCCGTGCGGCGCGGAGATATCAAAGAGACCGACCTCGACCGCAGTCTGCGCCGTCTGCTCATAGCACGTTTCGAGCTTGGCGACTTCGACCCCGACACCATGAACCCATGGACAGCCCTCCCCGAAAGCACCATTGCCTCTCCGGAACATAAACAGCTGGCACTCGACATGGCCCGCAAGAGCATCGTGCTGCTCAGGAACAATGGTGTGCTGCCCTTGGCCTCCCCTACAAACGATGTGGTGGTGATGGGTCCTAATGCCAACGACTCGATCATGATGTGGGGCAATTATGCCGGCTATCCCACACATACCATCACCGCTCTCGACGGAATCAGACACTATGCGCCCCAGGCACGCTATATCCCAGGCTGTACCCTCACACGCAACGAGGTCTATGAGAGTCGCTTCGGACTGCTCAAAGACCCGCTCGGCAATAGCGGCATGCAGATTTCCTATTGGAACAATACCGAGATGCAAGGCACTCCTGTAACGGTGCAGAACACCCGTCAGGCCATCAACCTGAGCAATGGTGGGAACACGGTCTTTGCACCTGGCGTAAACCTGGAGAACTGTTCGGCACGACTCGATGCTACCCTCATGGCACAGACCGACGAGACACTGCACTTCGCTATCAGCGGTGACGACAAGCTGCGCCTCATCGTGAATGGCGACACGCTCGTGAACATCTGGAAAGGACGCCAGCGTATTCAAGGAGCCATGCCACAGCTAAATGTCAAAGCGGGGCATCACTACCGCATACAGATTGACTACGTGCAAGAGGATGGCTACGGTGCCTTGAACTTCGACATCAAGAAGAAGCTCAATCCTACCACTGCCGAACTGCTGGCACAGATAGGTCAGGCAGAGACCGTGATATTCATTGGCGGTATCTCGCCCAGTCTCGAAGGAGAGGAGATGCGTGTGAACGAACCTGGATTCAAGGGAGGCGACCGCACCAGCATCGAACTGCCACAGGTGCAGCGACAGTTGCTGGCTACACTCCATCAGGCTGGCAAACACGTCATATTCGTCAACTGCTCCGGCTCTGCCATCGCCATGACACCCGAATTTGAGTCGTGCGATGCCATCATGCAGTGGTGGTATGGCGGCGAACAGGGCGGTACGGCTTTGGCCGAGGTGCTTTTCGGACAGTATAACCCCAGCGGTAAACTACCTGTCACTTTCTATCGCAGCACCAACGACCTGCCCGACTTTCTTGACTACACTATGGCAGGCCGCACCTATCGCTATTTCCAGGGGCAACCGCTTTTCCCCTTCGGTTTCGGGCTTAGTTATACCACCTTCAGTGTATCAAAACCTGTCTATAAGAATGATAAATTGCAAGTGAAAGTAAGCAATACCGGAAACCGTCATGGACTGGAAACCATACAGGTCTATATCCGCCGTGTAGCCGACACAGAGGGGCCACTCAAGTCACTGCGAGCCTATCAGCAAGTGCAACTGGCTCCAGGCGAGACAAAAACTGTCAGCATAGCACTGCCCCGCAACAGTTTTGAGGGCTGGGATGCCAGCACCAACACCATGTGTGTGGTGCCTGGAAAATACGAAGTAATGGTAGGCCACTCAAGCGCCGACAAAGACCTGCAGAAAATCCTCGTCAACATCAAGTAAATACCAAAGCAACAAAAATAACGTCATGAACAAGAAACTACTATTAAGCTTATCTCTCATGTCGCTGACATTGGCGGCACAAGCACAATACCGCTCTCAAGTATGGTGCCCCGACAATGGCGATGGCACCTATACCAACCCCGTGATTAATGCCGACTACTCCGACCCCGACGTGTGTGTGGGACCCAGCGGCGACGACTACTACCTGACGGCATCGAGCTTTCACTGTACACCCGGACTGCCCATTCTCCACTCGAAAGACTTGGTGAACTGGCAAATAGTGGGCTATGCCCTGAAGAACCTCTACACGGGTAACGAGGTGCTGCTGCGCCACTTCGGCAACAAGCCCCAGCACGGCAATGGCGTTTGGGCTCCCAGCATCCGCTACCACAACGGACAGTACTACATCTACTGGGGCGACCCCGACTTCGGCGTGATGATGGTGAAGACCAAGAACGGCGATCCCGCAGGCGAATGGGAAGACCCCATCTGCGTGATTGAAGGACAGGGCTATATCGACACGACCCCACTTTGGGACGAAGACGGGCGTTGTTATCTGGTAAACGGCTGGGCTAACTCGCGTAGCAAGTTCGCATCGGTATTGACGGTCCGCGAGTTGTCAGCAGATGGTACACGTGCTATCGGACAGCCCGTTATCGTGTTCGACGGCAACGGAACAGAGAACCGCACTTGTGAAGGACCGAAGTTCTACAAACGCGATGGTTGGTACTGGATCATGTGTCCGGCCGGCGGTGTACCCACGGGCTTCCAATTAGCGATGCGCAGTAAATCGCCCTACGGTCCCTACGAGCACAAGATTGTATTGGCACAGGGCAAGACCGACATCAACGGCCCTCATCAGGGCGGCTGGATACATACAAAATACGGCGAGGACTGGTTCCTTCATTTCCAAGATAAGGAAGCCTACGGCCGCGTTGTTCATCTGAATCCTGTAGACTGGTCTTCAGGCTGGCCCATCATGGGCAAGAAGGGCGAGCCAGTAACAAACTATAGGAAGCCCAAGTCATCGAGTACGACTATCGTGAATCCCGTTGAGAGCGACGAATTTAATGCTCCTAGCATGGGACTACAATGGCAATGGCATGGCAACTACGACGAGAAATATGGTGTACCAACTGCCTTTGGCACCTTCCGCATCTACACATACAAACTCTCTGATAATTGGAAGAATTTCTGGGAGGTACCCAACTTGCTACTACAAAAAACGCCAGCCGACGCATTTACCGTCACTACAAAGTTGCGTTTCACCTCAAAGGCCGATGGACAGATGGGGGGACTCATCATGATGGGACTCGACTACAGCGCTCTCGTGGTGCGCCGCATGGGAAAATCGTTCCAGTTGGTGCAACTAACTTGTAAAGCTGCCGACAAGGGTAACTCACAGACAGAACGAATTATTGCTACACTGAAGCCGACAGCTGAGGACAAAACCGACTATAAGCCAGGTATTCACGAAGACATCTACTTAAGCCTGAAGGTAAATGACTCGAAAATGACATTCGCCTGGAGCCAGGATGGCAAAAAGTTTCAGAATTGCGGAGACGAGTTCCAGATGAAAGAAGGCAAATGGATTGGTGCCAAGTTCGGCTTCGTAGCCGTTGAAACCGATCCCAAGTGCGACCGTGGCTGGATAGACGCCGACTGGATAAGAATCACGAAATAAAACAGGTTCCGTTATGTACTGATAGCAGAATTAATCTTTCTCTATCAAGGCAACCGCATAGGCGGAGATGCCTTCTTCACGGCCTGTAAAACCGAGCTTCTCCGTCGTGGTAGCCTTGATGGAAATATCATCCTCGTCACAACCGCAGATCTGTGCCATACAGGCTTTCATGGCAGGGATGTGCGGATTCATCTTCGGGCGCTCGGCACAGATCGTGGCATCGATATTGCCAAGACGATAGCCTTTCGTAGCAATCAGTTCGATGGTTTTCTTCAGGATCACCTTACTATCCATGCCATCGGTAAACTCAGCGGTATCCGGGAAGTGGTAGCCGATATCACGCATATTGGCTGCACCGAGCAGGGCATCGCAGATGGCATGCAGCAGCACGTCGGCATCGCTGTGTCCGAGGAGTCCCTTACTATGCTCTATCTTGATGCCGCCCATCCAGAGGTCGCGGCCTTCAACTAACTGATGGACATCATAGCCCATTCCTACACGTATCTTCATATCTTCTGTTGTTTTTAACTTTTTTACCTCTTAAAAAGATCCTTGATGCCATCCATGTCGAAGGCAAGGGTGAAACGCAATGTCTGGTCAAGCGGATTACTACGGGCTGTCGAGATGACATAGCCCACATCGAGTGAGAAGACGCTCATGCGGAAGCCACCGCCCACCGTAAAGTATTTCAGATTACCTTTTGACTCGGCCTGGTGGTGATAACCTGCGCGTAATGAGAACTGGTCGTGATAGACATACTCTGCACCCACACTCCACTGGATCTCCTCCAGCTCCTCCTTGAAGCCGCCCGGTGCATCGGTGAAGCTCTTGAAAATGCCACTGATAGAACTCACATCACTGTATTGGCGACGGACCCGATCCTGATAGTCGCTGTTCGACTCTCCCTCATTCTGTCTCGGCACAGTCGGCACCAGCAGCTTGTTCGCATCGGCAGCAATCGAGAAACGGTTATACTCGTCAACAGGTATCATCAACGAGGCACCCAGACGCATGTTTGCTGGCAGGAACTGACTC
>ODAJ014739442.1_pt1 | contig 14108 bp, 7 predicted proteins | sample 1539241 | NCBI WGS metagenome assembly ODAJ01 (sample SAMN02144231, study PRJEB22623) | gut metagenome | biome: sheep rumen | host: Ovis aries | place: New Zealand
AATCCCTTACCAGGGACGGAAACTATCAGCACGAGTCGTAACGACCATCGGCACGACTCGAAGGGACTATCGACACGACTCGAAGGTGAGGGACTGTCCCTGCTTCGACGCCGTAAAGGCCTACGCCGACATACAGCCAGAATAAAAAAGAAGGGCGCATCGAAAAAAGATGCGCCTTTTATTATGTTCGATTATTTACGGGTGAAAGAGCCGAAGTAGTCGAGGCACGTGTCGCGCCACTGGCGGGCGTTCTCCAACTGGTGCTGCATCCGCTTATCGACCTCCTGCCAGCGCTGTTCGTCGATCAGCGGCTTGGCCTCCTGCCAGATGCGCACGAAATCCTCTACCTCACTGACACCACGCTGGTAATGGTACTGCATGGCCTCATAGACCGTGCGCCCGCTCTTCAGGCGGTAGGTCCAGGGCACGTGGTGGAACCAGAGCAGGTAGCGCTCGGGACAGGTGTTGATGTCGTCGTAGAGCGAACAGTAGGGCTCACGGTACTGAGAGGTGGCATCGGAGCCGGTGTGGGTGCGGTTGAAGCCGACGCCGAGGGAGTCTGCCTGATGGTAATAGACGGGACACCACTCAATGGGGTAGGAGGCGATGAAGCCGTCGGGCTCTGGGCCGTAGTGCTCGTCGAAGGCGAAGATGTGATGGAGGCCGATGGGCATCATATAGTCAACGCAGGCCTCGCGGCTGCGGAGCATCATACTTAGGAGTGAAGAGTGAATAGTGAATAGTGAAGAGTTCTTTAGATCGAAGGTCTGGTTGAGCCATTCCTGGGCGATGGCCTCACTGGTGAGCATCGGGTTCCAGGCCAGACGTCCGAAGGCGTACCAGTTGGCCTGTGAGAAATGGTGGCCGCACCAGTTGCGGTCGAGACCGATATTGGCGACGCCGGCGATGCCCACGAGCCGTTCCGGGGCCACGAAGCCGAAGAACTCACGCCACATCGGGGCGAGATAGACCAGATGGCGCGACTGTCCGAGGTATTCCTGGGTGATCTGCAGCTCGGCCATTTGCTTGGTCTTGCGGATATTGTCGAAGATAGGGGCATAGGGCTCACGCGGCTGGAAGTCGAGCGGTCCGTTCTTCGACTGCAGGATGACATTGTCGCGGAACTTGCCGTCGAGGTCGCGGAACTCAGAGACGGCCTGCTTCACACGGTCTTCGCCCTTGTGCTTGGCGCCATAGACGAACGAGCGCCACATGACGATGCCGCCAAAGGGCTTCAGGGCATCGGCCAGGGTGTTGGCACCGTCGGCATGGGTGCGGTTGTAGTCGAAGGGGCCGGGCTGTCCCTCGGAGTTGGCTTTCACGAGGAAGCCTCCGAAATCGGGTATCAGCTGGTAGATCTCCTTGGCCTTGGCCTTCCACCAGGCTTTCACCGTCGGGTTCAGCGGGTCGGCGGTCTTCAGGGCCTTCCCGTCGTTGACGCCCTTCATGGGGACGGACATCGGCGAGGCGAAGTTCACGGAGAGATAGACGCGGATGCCATAGGGCCGGAGTATGTCGGCATATTCCTTCACCTTATTAATATAGGTGAGCGAGAGCATCTTCGGCGAGGCGTTCACATTGTTGAGCACGGTGCCGTTGATGCCGATGGAGGCGTTGGCGGCGGCATATTCCTCGATGAGCGGTGCGTTGACGGCCTTCGGCTGTCCGTTCTCAAGATCCCAGAAGATGCTTCGTCCGGCATAGCCGCGCTCGATGGTGCCGTCGAGATTGTCCCAGTGGTTGAGGATACGGAGCTTGTAATAGGGGGCCGAATAGCCCTGTTCGCCCCTTAGCAGGGCATACGCGCCATAGAGGAGGGCAGTCTCGTCTTTGGCGGTCACCGTGTTGCCGCTGACGTTGTAGGCATCGTCCGCCATCGTCGGATCGATGACCAGCGTAGCCTGGTCTCCCTGGAAGAATGTACGTAGTTTGTCAGCAGCCAGACAGGCTGGTCCGTTGACTGTTGCCTTGTTCACCGGCTGGTAGCGCAGCCACAGTTGATGTCCGTCCTCAGCCGTTGCGGTCTGGAGGAGGAACCATGCCATAATGAGTAATGATAGTTTCTTCATAATCATGAAATTTTCTGCAAATATATAAAAAATCCGTGTAATGCGCCCCATTGATGGACAAAATTTTGTATCTTTGCAACCAATAACTAATAAAATGAAACAAATGAAAAAGGTGAAACTACTACTGACAGCTGTGTTTCTGACGTTGGCGACGCTTGCGCAGGCAGGCAGTTTTACGGTTGGTGACAAGTGCTTTCTGCTAAACGGCGAGCCCTTCGTGGTGAAGGCCGCAGAAATCCATTACCCTCGTATCCCACAGCCCTATTGGGAGCATCGTATCAAGATGTGCAAGGCCCTCGGGATGAATACGGTGTGCATCTACGTGTTCTGGAACATCCACGAGCAGCGTGAGGGCGTGTTCGACTTCACGGGCAATAACGACGTGGCGGCCTTCTGCCGTCTGGCACAGAAGAACGGGATGTACGTCATCGTGCGCCCGGGACCATACGTGTGTGCTGAGTGGGAAATGGGCGGTCTGCCCTGGTGGCTCCTGAAGAAAAAGGATATCCGCCTGCGGGAGCAGGATCCCTATTTCATGGAGTGCGTGAAGCGCTTCGAGCAGAAGGTGGGCGAGCAGCTGGCACCGCTGACCATCCAGCGTGGCGGTCCTATTATTATGGTGCAGGTAGAGAACGAATACGGGTCGTATGGCGAGAACAAACCCTACGTCTCGGAGATCCGCGACTGTCTGCGCGGCATCTATGGTAAGGAACTGGCGCTCTTCCAGTGCGACTGGGCCAGCAATTTCGAGAAGAACGGCCTCGACGACCTTGTGTGGACGATGAACTTCGGCACAGGCGCCAATATCGACCAGCAGTTCCGCCGTCTGGGAGAGCTTCGTCCCAATGCGCCGAAGATGTGCTCAGAGTTCTGGAGCGGCTGGTTCGACAAGTGGGGTGCCCGTCACGAGACGCGTCCGGCGAAGGATATGGTGGACGGGATGGACGAGATGCTCTCCAAGGGTATCAGCTTCTCACTCTACATGACACATGGCGGAACATCGTTCGGTCACTGGGCCGGTGCTAACAGTCCGGGCTTTGCCCCCGACGTGACGAGCTATGACTATGATGCCCCGATCAACGAGCAGGGGCTGCCTACGTCGAAGTTCTGGGAGCTGCGCACGATGATGCAGAAATATGCTGAGGGCAAGCTGCCTGCAGTGCCGAAGGCACCCATGCCGATAGTCAGCGTGCCCAAGTTCAAACTGGAGAAGGTGATGGGCATCAGCGACTATAAGACCGCCCAGAGGGAGAGCCGTCCTATCCTCACGATGGAGGACATGGACTGCGGATGGGGTATGATCGAATATACGACGACGCTGCCGGAGGTGCCGGTGAAGAGCGTGCTGACCCTTAATGAGTGTCATGACTTTGCACAGATATACCTTGACGGCAAGTATGTCGGCAAGATAGACCGTGTGAAGAACGAGAAGTCGGTCGTGCTGCCACCTGTCAGGAAAGGACAGCACCTGAATATCCTGGTCGAGGCGATGGGGCGCATCAACTTCGGGCGTGCCATCAAGGACTTCAAGGGCATCACCGACGAGGTGCTGCTGCAGGCGGAGCAGGACGGTCATGAGATCACCTACAACCTGAAGCACTGGAACATCATCACCATGAATGATGACTATGAAGCCATCAGCCGCGAGATGAACCAAGGGCACGAAGACCTGAAGCGTGCGGAGACAATCGTCTCTGACGGCGGCTACTTCCGCGGTTTCTTCAACCTGAAGAAAGTCGGCGATACCTTCCTGAATTTCGAAGCCTTCGGTAAGGGACAGGTGTGGGTGAACGGTCATGCGATGGGACGTATCTGGCATATCGGTCCCCAGCAGACACTCTACGTGCCGGGCTGTTGGCTGAAGAAAGGAAAGAACGAGGTCATTGTGCTCGATATCGTCGGGCCGAAGGCTGAACCGGTAGTGTTCGGACAGACGGAACCGGAACTGAACAAGCTGAATCTGGAGAAATCGGCTACGCATAACCAGCCGGGCGATAAACCCGACCTCAACTCCGCCACGCCTGTGGCAGAGGGCCAGTTCACGGCAGGCAACGGGTGGCAGACCGTCAAGTTCAGTGCGCCCCAGAAAGGCCGTTATGTCGCCCTCGTGGCAGTCTCTACGCAGAAAGGTGACGACGAGGTGTCGGTGGCCGAAGTCTATGTGCAGGATGCGCAGGGCAAGCGCCTGAGCCGGGAGTCATGGACCGTGAAGTACAGTGACAGCGAGGACGTGCTGCGCGGCAACAATACGGCAGACAAAGCCTACGACCTGCAGGAATCGACCTATTGGCGCACGGTAAAGGGAGCCAAGCTGCCGCACATGGCGGTCATCGATCTGGGAAGCGTACAGACGGTCTCGGCCTTTGAGTATCTGCCCCGCGCCGAACAAGGGGCTCCGGGCAGTATCAAGGACTACAAGATCTATGTCTATTAAGGCCAAAAAGAAATCCCGCAGTCAGTGCGGGATTTCTTTTTGGTATTTATTTGGTGATGATCAGGCCTCCACTGGGCTGGATGGTGACTTTCACCTTGCCCTTCTTGTCGAGCTTGAGCGGGGTGAGCGTCGGCTCGCCTTTCTTATTGTCGATGTAGAGTCTGGGCTGTGAGAGGCCGTATCCCGTCAAGTCGAGGGTCAGTGTCAACGGTTCCTTGAGGGCATTAAGACCGGCAATATACCAGTCGTCGGCGTGCCGGCGTGCCAGGATCACATACCGGCCCGGATAACCGTCGATGAAGCGCGTCTCTTCCCAGGTCGTCGGCAGCTGGCGCAGGAAGTCGAGCTCGAACTGCGGCAACTCGTTGTTGTCGAGGTTGTTGGGCTGCATGGCTACACACTGAACGGAAGTCTGCATGACGATGCCGGAGGACAGTTCGAAGATATCGGTGGTCTTGCGGCTGTGACGGCTCTTATTGTCTTTTGAGAGGTATTTGTTCATGATGATGCCGCCCCAGTCCATTGCTGCCGTTGCGTTACGGCAGAAGGGGTGGAGGGTGAGGTCGTAGGCCTGACGGTTGGCGGCTTCCTCGGTGAAGAACACATTCTCAGAAGCCAGCACGGCCTCAGAGGCCACATAGTTGGGATACATCTTCTCCCAGCCGCGCGGCATCGTGCATCCGTGGAAGATCACCTGCAGGCCGTAGCGGTTGGCATCGCTGAGGATATCCTCATAGAGGCGCATGGTCTCCTGCTTGTCGCCGCCGAAGAAATCGACTTTGATGCCCTTGACGCCTATCGACTGCATCCACTTCATCTCGCGCTCCCGGGCGACGGCGGTGTTCATGCAGTCGCGGGGGCCTTGGGGCGCGTCGTTGGCAAAGCCATTGGAGTTGTACCATAGCATCAGGTGAACACCCTTCGACTGGGCATACTTCGAGAGCTCAGCTATGCGGTCGCGTCCGATCTGGGTGTCCCACCAGTTATCCACAAGGCAATATTCGAAGCCCATCTTCGCGGCAAGGTCGATGAAGCGCACCTGGTCGTCGTAGTTGATGGAGTTGTCCTGCCAGATAAGCCAGCTCCAGGTATAGCGGCCTGGCTGATAGTCGGTAGATGGCTTGTAAAGCGGTTCCACGAGGTCGTAGGGGATGGTGGTCTCTACGATGTCTGCGAGGGTGCCGATGGTAACCGTGCGCCACGGGGTAACGCCAGGAAGGGCGACGGCGGCGAAGTCGGAGCCGAACCCGTTGTTCTCGCCCCTGTCGGGATAGCTCACGGTATAGCCGTTGCCAGCCTGATAGTCAGAGAGATGGCTGCCACAATAGGCGGAGCTGACCCCGGTCTCGGAGACGAGGATCCAGGAGGCAGCGCTTCCGGTTTTCCCGGCTGACTCGGGAAGGTGGAAGAGGGCAGGGAAGATATAGCCCTGTCCATAGCGGGAAGGCTCGTCCATCCGTGCATCGGCGGAATAGACCTCCTCATAGCTCGGCTTGGTCTGTTCCCAGCCTGTTTCCGGTCCTATCTGCGGAGAGGCAAAGACGGTGGTGGCATCGGGCAGGTTGAAGCTGCTGGCTTCACTGAGGATGCGCACGCGCCTGTAGTCCTTCTTGTTGAACTTCTGTCTTGGGATCTCATAGCGGAAAGCGATGTCGTGATTGCTTACCTGGAAGACCACGCAGAACTTCATGCTGTCTGCCGTCTGCAGGCTGATCACCGACTTTGTGGCGACATAGTCGCCCTTGGCGGCCTTTGTGCCGCGCATGGCATAGTGGCTCTCAACCGTCTCTTGCCGTTGGTCGAGCAGTGTCAGGTTGCGTGTGAAGTCGGCGATGCTGGTCTTCAGTCCCAAAGCAGAGGGTTCCATGACCTTCCGGCCGTCGAGGGTTGCGCTATAGTGCAATCGTCCGCCAGCATTGCTGACGGTCACTTGTAGTTGTCCGTTTGGAGATAAAACGACAACGTCATCAGCCCATGCGAGGACTGATGACGCCATAAGTATCGATAAGAATAGTTTTCTCATTACAGCAGCTGATCTTGTTCGATGTCCTTGAAATACTTATAGGTGCTGACCTTCAGTTCGTCGGCAGCCTCCTCGTCACAGACGATAATGCCGTGCTCGTGCATCTGCAGGGCACTGATGGTCCACATGTGGTTGACGGCACCCTCGATGGCTGCCTGAAGGGCACGTGCCTTTGCATGGCCGTTGGCAAGGATCATCACCTCACGGGCATCCATCACGGTACCTACACCTACGGTCAGGGCATGAGCAGGTACATTCTCAGGCTTGCCGCCGAAGAAACGGCTGTTGGCAATGCGCGTGTCGGTGGTAAGGGTCTTCATGCGTGTACGGCTGCGGAGCGAAGAGCCCGGTTCGTTGAAGGCGATATGACCGTCAGGACCGATGCCGCCGATGAAGAGGTCGATGCCGCCAGCCTCCTGGATCATCTCCTCATAGTGGGCGCACTCTGCCTGCAGGTCGGGGGCATTGCCGTTAAGGATGTGGATGTTCTCTTTCGGGCAGTCGATATGGTCGAACAAGTTGCGTGCCATGAAGGCATGATAGCTCTCGGGATGGGTCTCGGGCAGTCCGACATACTCGTCCATGTTGAAGGTGAGTACGTTCTTGAAAGATACCCTTCCTGCGCGGTTGGCCTCGACAAGTGCATTGTACATGCCCACAGGTGAAGAACCTGTCGGGAGACCGAGTACGAATTTGCGGTCGGGTGTGGGATTGAACTTGTTAATGCATTCAACCACGTGGTTTGCGGCCCACTGGGACATCTTCTGATAGTCGTTCTGGATAATTACTCTCATAATGCTAATGTTTAAGTTGGTTTTGTTTTGATTGCAAAAATACAACGAAATTATTTTTTTAGGCACGGATTAACACGGATTAACACGTTTTTTTTTCAGTCATGAATATATTTGGTTATTTTTGCATCCAATATGAAAGAATTTGTAATCTCAGAGGCCAAGGCAGAGACTGCCGTACTGGTAGGACTGGTTACCAAGGAGCAAGACGAGGCCAAGACCAAGGAATATCTCGACGAGCTGGAGTTTCTGGCCGACACGGCAGGTGCCGTGACGGTGAAGCGCTTTACCCAGAAAGTGGGAGGCCCGAGTCAGACGACGTATGTGGGTAGTGGAAAACTGGAGGAAATCAAGCAGTATATCAAGGCATGTGAGGATGCCGAAGAAGATATAGGAATGGTGATTTTCGATGATGAACTCTCAGCCAAGCAGATCCGTAATATAGAAAAGGAATTGCAGGTGAAGATCCTCGACCGGACCTCCCTGATTCTCGATATTTTCGCCATGCGTGCGCAGACGGCAGAAGCCAAGGCGCAAGTGGAACTGGCACAGCACCGTTACATGCTGCCTCGCCTGCAGCGGCTTTGGACGCACCTCGAGCGGCAGGGTGGCGGCTCCGGCTCCGGCGGTGGCAAAGGGTCGGTAGGACTGCGCGGTCCTGGTGAGACCCAGCTGGAAATGGACCGCCGCATCATCTTGCAGCGTATCACGTTGTTGAAGCAGCGCCTTGCAGAGATCGACAAGCAGAAGACGACCCAGCGCAAGAACCGTGGAAGGCTGATCCGCGTGGCGCTCGTGGGTTATACCAATGTAGGCAAGAGCACGATGATGAACCTGCTGGCCAAGAGTGAGGTGTTCGCCGAGAACAAGCTCTTCGCCACGCTCGACACCACCGTCCGCAAGATGACCATCGACAATCTGCCATTCCTGTTGGCTGATACCGTAGGCTTCATCCGTAAGCTGCCCACGGACCTGGTCGATTCCTTCAAATCGACCCTCGACGAGGTGCGTGAGGCAGACATGCTTGTGCATGTGGTGGATATCTCTCATCCGGACTTCGAAGAGCAGATACACGTGGTGGAAGAAACATTGAAGGAACTGGGTTGTGCAGACAAGCCGGCCATGCTGGTATTCAATAAGATTGATGCCTATACCTGGGTGGAGAAGGAGGCTGACGACTTGACCCCGCTGACCAAAGAGAATTATACGCTCGATGACTTGCGTAAGACCTGGATGGCTCGAAGTGGGGAGAATCAGCACTATATGGAGTGCATCTTCATCTCCGCCCGTCAGAAGGACAATATCGATGAGTTGCGCGAACTGCTTTACAAGCGCGTCCGTGAACTCCATGTACAGAAATATCCCTATAACGATTTTTTATATCAAGATTATGAGTAATTACAGACAACTGACACAAACAGAAATTGAAGTTTTAGAGAACAATGTCTGCTGGGCAGAGGACTGGCAGCGCGTGCTGGTGGATGAGAATTTCATCCCTTACAACTTCCACCGAGTTATGTTTTATGGCGATATTCGCCTTGGTGCCTTCAACAAGACGATTGAAGTGACCAAGGGATTCCAGAAACATTCGGGCATCAATGATGCGACACTCCGCAATGTGACTGTCGGCAACGACTGTCTGATCGAAAAAGTAGGAAACTATATCAATAATTATACCATCGGCAACGACTGCTATATCTCGAACATCTGCACCCTCGAGACCACCGACGACGCAACCTTTGGTGAGGGGTCGGTGATCAGTGTGCTGAACGAGATGGGTGATGGCAATGTGACCATTTTCCGTGAGCTCAACAGTCAGATAGCCGCCTTTATGGTGAAGCATGACCGCGACAAGCAGTTGAAGAAGTCGCTCCAGCAGATGATTGAGGACGAGCTGCGCGTATCGCGTCCGGACCGAGGCTATATCGGTAATAATGTGAAGATCATCAATGCCAAGGATATCACGAATACCATCATCAAGGGCGACTGTGAGATTAGCGGTGCAGCCCGTCTGTCGGAATGTACGGTGATGAGCTCGATGGATGCGCCGGTATTCATCGGCACCGGTGTGATCTGCGAGAACTCCATTATCTGTGACGGTTGCAGCATCAACAATTCCGTGAAGATGCAGGACTGCTTTGTGGGTGAGGCCTGCCAGATCACAAATGGCTTTACGGCAGAGGCCAGTCTTTTCTTCGCCAACTCGTTTATGGCCAACGGTGAGGCCTGTGCCGCTTTCTGCGGCCCATTCTGTGCAAGTCACCACAAGAGTTCGCTGTTGATCGGTGGAGAGTTCTCGTTCTATAATGCCGGTTCAAACACGAATTTCTCGAACCACGCCTATAAGATGGGTCCCTTGCATTACGGTACGCTTGAGCGCGGCACGAAAACGGCGTCAGGTTCCTATGTCCTGATGCCAGCCACGATAGGTGCCTTCTCAGTGTGCTTCGGTAAGTTGATGCACCATCCTGATACGCGCAATCTGCCTTTCAGCTATCTGATGGCCTATGGTGAGGACTGCTATCTGGTGCCAGGACGCAACATCACGACTGTTGGCCTGTATCGTGACATCAAGAAGTGGCCGAAGCGTGACAAGCGTTCAAAACAGTCACGAAAGAGTATTATCAACTTCGACTGGCTTTCACCTTTCACGGTAGGGGAAATCATGGAGGGCATAAAAATCCTGACGGCACTTCGTGAGGCCTCGGGTGACAATGTGTCAACCTACAATTTCCATGAATATGTCATCAATGCCTCTTCGCTTCGCAAGGGACTGAAATACTATGATATTGCCCTGCGCATCTATATGGGTGCCGTGCTGAAGCGTGCCCAGAAAGAAGGATTCTTCGGACGTCCGAAGAGTCTTGTTGGCAAGGGACGTTGGACTGATCTCAGTGGACTGCTCCTGCCGGAGAGTGAGGAATTGCGTATCGTCCGGGATATTAAGAGTGGTGATATCGACACTATCCAGCAGTTGCTCGACCGCTTTGTGGAGATTAACGATAACTACAGCGATTACCGTTGGGCGTGGTCTTACCAGATGATCCTGGACTATTACGGACTTGAGGAGATCACTGAGGAAGACGTCACACACATCCATGAAGACTATATCAAGGCGCGTCGTGCGTGGATTGCGGAAATCCGCAAGGACGCTGAGAAGGAATATCAGATGGGTGACGTGGAGATCGAAGTCTATGAGGATTTCCTGAGCAAGTTGGATCATGAGATTGATTATGAAAACTAGTTAAAGGTAAAAAGGTAAAAAAGTAAAAAGGTAAAAAATAAAAGGTGGCGGAAAACGTAATATATAAGTTAAGTAAAAGGTTTGCACTGAGAATCATAAAACTATATACTTATCTGTATGAACAGAAAAAGGAATATGTTATCTCAAAGCAACTTTATCGTAGCGGCACTAGCATAGGCGCAAATGTTGCAGAAAGTGTTTTTGCCCAAAGTAATGCTGATTATGTCAATAAACTGAAAATATCTCTTAAAGAAGCAAGTGAAACGAAATATTGGTTAGAATTGTTAGTAGAGTCATCAATTATATCTCAAGATGAGTTTGACTCTATAATTAATGATTTGAATACGATTATAGGAACAATTATAAACATCATAAACAAAGTGGAACAACAATGAAAATTATGAAGCAAATGAGGTACATTACTTTTTTACTTTTTTACCTTTTTACTTTTTTACCTTTAATAGCAAAGGATTACAAGTATGAGACTGTTCCGGGGGATATGATGCAGACGCGCATCTACACACTCGACAATGGACTGAAGGTGTATCTCTCCGTAAACCCGGAGAAACCACGCATCCAGACATACATAGCTGTGAGGACTGGTTCGAAGAACGACCCGGCGGAGACCACGGGACTGGCCCACTACCTGGAACACCTGATGTTCAAGGGTACGAAGCAGTTCGGCACGAACAACCCGGAGGCAGAGGCCCCGCTGCTCGCAGAGATCGAACAGCGCTATGAGGCCTATCGCAAGCTGACGGATCCGGCAGCCCGTAAGAAGGCATACCATGAGATCGACTCTGTGTCGCAGGTGGCAGCCCAGTACTTCATCCCCAATGAGTACGACAAGCTGATGGCAGCCATCGGTGCTGAAGGCACGAACGCCTACACCTCGAACGACGTGACCTGCTATACGGAGGATATCCCTTCAAACGAAATTGAGAACTGGGCAAAGATCCAGGCCGACAGATTCCAGAACATGGTAATCCGTGGCTTCCATACAGAGCTTGAGGCTGTCTATGAGGAGTATAACATCGGTCTGTCCAGCGACCAACGCAAGCTCTTTGCTACCATCAGCAAGATGCTCTGGCCGACTCATCCTTACGGACTCCAGACCACTATCGGCACGCAGGAACACCTGAAGAACCCCTCCATCACGAACATCAAGAACTATTTCAATAAGTGGTACTGTCCCAATAATGTGGCTATCTGCATGGCTGGTGATTTCGACCCCGACAAGACCATCGCCATTCTCGACAAGTATTTCAGCAGTTGGAAGCCTGGTGCAGATGTGAAGCAGCCTACCTTTGCCTCGCTGCCTCCCTTGACCCAGCCTAAGGATACAACCGTCGTAGGGCAGGAGGCAGAGCAGATATGGATGGGCTGGCGTGCCAAGCAGGCCAATACGTTGCAGGCCGACACCCTCGAACTGATGGAGGACGTGCTGAGCAACGGACGGGCCGGACTCTTCGACCTCGACCTGAATCAGACGATGAAGGTGCAGCGTGCCATGGGTGGTACAGAACTGCTGCACGACCATGGGGCATTCTTCCTGTTGGGCACGCCGAAGCAGGGACAGAGCCTCGACGAAGTGAAGGCTTTGATGCTCGCAGAGATTGACAAGCTGAAGAAGGGCGACTTCCCCGACAACCTGCTGCCCTCGATCATCAACAACAAGAAACGCAGCCATTATCAGTTGCTCGAGAGCAATGAGGGACGGGCTGACATGTTTGTAGATGCCTTCATCAACGAGGTGGACTGGAAACAGAAGGTAGGTAAAATCGACCGCATCTCTAAAATCACCAAACAGGAAATTGTCGATTTCGCCAACAAGTTCTTTACCGATGGCTACGTGAGCGTCTATAAGAAACAGGGCATCGACTCCACACAGAAGAAGATCGACAAGCCGGCTATCACCCCGATTCCAACGAACCGCGACCAGATGAGTCAGTTTGTGAAGGATATCCAGAATGCTAAGGTGGAGCCTATCCAGCCGAAGTTTGTGGACTTCAAGAAGGACCTGACCATTGTCAAGACTAAGAAAGGGTTGCCGGTGTATTACGTCAAGAACAACGAGAACGGCCTTTTCCAGTTGACTTTCCGCTATGAGTTCGGAAAGAGTGCCGACAATCGCTACAATATCGCCAACCAGTACATCAATTTCCTGGGTACCGACAAGTTGAGTGCTGCTCAGGTCAAACAGAAGTTCTATGAGCTGGCCTGCAGTTTCTCTGCTACGTTATGGGAAAATGCAATGACCGTCAGTCTCAGCGGTCTGAACGAGAACATGCAGCCCGCCTTGGAGCTGTTAGAGGAGCTGATGAACCATGCTCAGGTGGACAAGGATGCCTATGATGCCTTGGTGAATAGAATCCTGAAAGGACGTGAGGATGCCAAGAAGAATCAGCGTAACTATTATGCCACGCTCTGTATGTATGGCATTTATGGGCCACGTAACAGCTATCGCGACATCGTGGGTGAGCAGCAACTGAAGGAGACCGATCCGCAGGTGTTTGTTGACCTCGTAAAGAATCTCTGCAATTATGAACACAGCGTGAACTACTATGGTCCACTGGGTGTGCAGGAACTCACGGCAGTCATCGACAAGACCCATCAGACAGCCAAGCAACTTCAGGCTGTACCTAAGAACAACTACTACGTGAAGCAGGAGGCTCGGCAGAATGAGGTCTGGATTGCGCCTTTCGATGCCAAGAACATCTATATGCGTGCCTATCATAATGAGAGTCGTGACTGGAATATCGATGAGGCTGCCGTGCAGGCAGTGTTCAACGAGTATTTCGGTGGTGGCATGAATGGTATCGTGTTCCAGGAGATGCGCGAGGCACGTGGCCTGGCTTACAACGCTTCGGCTTATTACAGCCGAGCCGGCAGAAAGGGGGAGAAAGAGTCGTTCTTTACCCACATCATCACCCAGAACGACAAGATGATGGACTGCATCAGTCATTTCAAGGAGATTACGGACGAGATGCCTGCCAGTGAGACGGCCTTCAATATCGCCAAGGAGGGTCTGGCCAAGCAGCTTGCCAGTCTGCGTACCACGAAGATGGGCATCATCAACATGTGGCACGAGATGAAGAATCTGGGTCTCGACTTTGACCTCAACCAGAAGATCTATGGCGATCTGCCGAAGGTAACGCTACAGGATATGGTCAGCTTCGAACAGGCTAATATGGCTAACAAGCCCCTTCGCTACATCATCCTCGGCGATGAGAAGGAACTCGATATGAAGGCCCTGGAGAAGATAGGTCCCGTAAGGCGGCTCACCACTGAAGAGGTGTTTGGTTATTAGAATTTCCTAGGACAGCCTAGGATTGCCTAGGACTTCCTATATTATCCTATTAATAATAAAATTAAATTTATGGCAAAACCAGTAGAATTCAAGTATGCCCCGATGTTTCAGGTGGGCGAAGACAAAACAGCGTATCGCCTTTTGACGAAAGACGGCGTAAGCACCGCCGAGTTTGAAGGAAAGACCATTGTGAAGGTCTCCAAGGAGGCCCTGACGCTATTGGCCCAGCAGGCCTTC
>ODAJ011414655.1_pt1 | contig 14106 bp, 12 predicted proteins | sample 1539241 | NCBI WGS metagenome assembly ODAJ01 (sample SAMN02144231, study PRJEB22623) | gut metagenome | biome: sheep rumen | host: Ovis aries | place: New Zealand
TCTGGTTTTGAACTTATCTCCCGTTCCAAAGAAACAAAATCATGATAGTTTCTAAAGAAAGGAACTATGCGGGTTTTGGATGCATACGGGTCCACAGTATAAGAGCAAAATCTCACTTCTGGATGATTAACCTTGAACTTCACACCAGCCATGTGGGCTTGGAAAGGTGAACAAACCGTCAGGATGGCATCTATTTTATCCTTTTTATTGATTTCTTCCAGCTTCTTATATGCCGCACCAACAAACCATCCCATATTACCCATAAGAGAAAGTTTCAACTGACAGGCACCAGCAAGATGAATCAGTTTCTTCATCACACTTGAGCTACGATGTTCCAACTTCATCCTTTTAGAAGAAATGGTATGAATGACATGACCATTACAAAGTACTTCTTCCTCTTTTCCATTCGCAGAAAGAGAAACGAAGTCAATATTGTAATCGTCTGTCAAAAGTGATGCATAGCGTGCAGCACACAACCCCGTGGGCGATGGATTAGGGTATAATATACCACAGACTACTACCAAATGTTTCTTCATAGGTTCCAATTCAAAGTCTTTACCCTGGCTATAAAACCATCGAAACTCTCTCGACCCCAGTCTTTAGGTAGTTCAAGCATATCGTCTAAATAAAACAATATATCTTCAAATAACAGCACACCTATGATACTGCGTCTGTCCATGTGTGCATCTATCCCATCCGGAACACATTTCATAAGACCATCATCGCTTGTATCGACAATCATGGACTCCCAACCAAATGCACGTCGAAGAGAGTAACAAAGAGTTGCGCTGTCATACCATAAAGAGCGACGACCTGCTGTTTCCCAGTCATATACCAATGTCTTGCCCGATGGTTCTATCCATATATTGCCAGACTGAAAGTCGCCATGTGAAATACATGTGGGGATGTCTGTTGTTATAGTTCGGGCTAATTGCTCAGCAATTTCAAGCAACTTTAGTGTAGCTTCAGCTTCTTGAATTCCTTTTTTCTCTTTTGCCAATGCGGTTTTCCGTTTTGCATCCTCCTTCATAGAATCCAAATATGGCCTCATAGGAGTCATTTCTATTGTATCTTTTGCCAGCACTTTAAGGTAGTCAAGAGCTTTTTTTGTTCCTTTTTCAAACAACTCTTTATCTGTTGTTCTTACCAAAGGATGTCCCAATAACACCTTTTCCTGGAACCACCCGTCGCCATTGGCAAGCATTGGGTTCAAAAAGTCATAACTGTATTTTGTTCGGAAATCAATCTGATTATTAAAATACTTACTGGTAAATCCCGATTTGATGATACAGTCCACTGTCATCCTTTCATAATCGTAGAATCGAATGGAGCGGTTCTGCGGGACGATAAAGACAGATGGAGCAAAGACACCTCTACTGACATAAATTTTCTTCGTTGTGTCTATGGACGGGAAAGTGGTAATAACATCCACCGCAACTTTTCCAATCACATTCTTAACAATACTCCCTCGGACATTATACTCGCTCTTCATGTATGTACGAACACCTTGCGGAACTGGTGTTCTGGCGACGAAACCAAGTGTTGCATTGATGCTCCATGTCTCAGAGTCCTCAAAAGGTTCATATTCACATTTGATGTTCTTTTGAAACACAGCGCGAGCATAGTCTATGATAGTATCACGAAGAATCTTGTAGAAATCTTCGCGGGTAAGCATATCCTTAATTCCCATTGTTCAGACCAATAATATCAAGCACTTCATGGTGTAATGATTCACGGCTTTTTGTACCGTCCATGACATTTGTCCATCGACCCTGTTCCACCAGGTGCATATATACGTCTATCTTTGATTTTTTTCTTTCAATATCTTCCGTTCCATCTGTACCTTTTTGCAGGTCGCGCTTAAGCGATAATTCGGCAGGAATAACAAACACAAACGACACTTTGGGTTTTGCCGCAAGGAATTTAACCATTTTCCACAAGAACGAATGGTCAATGTCTATGCTGTAGAAGTCGTGCTTCATCTCGACGTATGTATCCCAAAGATAACGATCGCAAATAAGATACCGGTTGGTAATGTTCAGCAGTCTGAAATATACTCCCCAATACCAGCAAAGGTCAAGCATTGATGCAGCAAAAAGCAGTTTTTGTTTCTTTTTGCTCTTGTAAACTTCTCTTCTGGCAGCCACCCTATCAGCATCACTCAGCTCTTTCGGGTTATCTTTTCTTACAAGACTCTTTAGTAACTCAACTCCAGGCGTTCCTCTGGCCTTGCTCCATCTTTTAACATATTTAATTCCGTAGGCATCAAAACATGCTGTCAGCTTGTCTATTTGTGTGGTTTTTCCAGCACTGTCTATACCACTAAAAGAAATTATCATATTTAGAATTTTTTCATTATTAGATAACCAAAATGAGGTGCCAATTGCAATATCATAGCAGCCCACTTCACCTTACCCGACGAGTGTTTACATAACTCGTCCATGTACGATTTACTTCCCGATTGTTCATATAGTTCCTTAAACAATTTGAATGGTAATATTTTTGCCGAACAATGCAGCATGGAGAAAAACCATATCGGAGCAAACGTATCTCTGATGGATGGGGACAATGAGTCATGAATCTCCTCATCAAGTTTCAATACTCCTTTACAACCAGTTAGTATCTTCTGAATTCCAGATGCCGTCATTGTAGAACCTTCGTGCAAAATGTAATGATAACCGCTGAATGAAGAATGTACCACTGGTAATGCATTTAATGCCAAGGAACGCCATATAAATTGCACATCTTCCGAGAATCGCACCGACTCATCAAATCGGATAGCGTACTTGTCAAGAAATTCTTTTGAATATGCCAAGGTTGGTAAAAGGAAGCGAGGAGTTCTGTTATAAAAAGCAATTTGAGCCTCTTCCGCCCCATATTCTACAATGGGCTCATTGGTCTTGGGTTGTTCTATCACATCCTCACCTTTCAATATGGTGAAAGAGGTGGAATAGATGTTCCTGCCAGAGTATTTCTGTATTAGACTTACATAATAGTCAAGAAAATCAGGGGTAAGAACGTCATCAGCGTCCACCATTATCACATATTCCCCTGTTGCATAATCCAAGCCAGTATTTCGTGCTGCTGATACGCCTCTGTTTTCTGTATGAATAATATGATATTCTATACTTGATTCTATCAATAGTGATTCTGCAATAATAGCAGATTGATCTGGAGAGCCATCGTCCACTACTATCAATTCGAAGTCCTTATAGCTTTGGGAAAGCAGTGACTTGATATTGTTGCCAATGTATAATTCTACCTTATAAAGGGGTACTATTACAGAAATTTTCTTCACGATACGAAACTAATTAATTTATGATAACAGTCTTCAACGGGAAACAATTCTTCACACGCTTTTCTCGCCTTTTCTCCAAGCAAATCAAGATTCGAATCCTTTATTTTTTCAAGACAACAGATAAACCCCTCGACAGAATTACTTTCACACGCAAATCCAAAACCATTCTCTTCTACCATTCTACCAACGTCCGTATTGGGGTCAGTGGCACAGATAACCGGAGTAGCATTTTCCATATACGAAAGAATACGCGATGGATAATTAGGTATCGTAAATCTATGGTCCAAGAATATTAAACCCACGTCACAACCACTTGCTAGTTCATCGTATTCTTTTTTTGGCAGGAAGTCTATCAGACAAAGATTCTTTGGATTAACCTTCTCTTTATACTCTTTCAACAGATAGAAATCGCTGCCAGACCCGCAGATTATAAAATGAAAGTCCTGCCGTTCTTTTACAGCTTCTAAACATTTAATCAACGATGGAACATCCTGTGGTTTCCCTAAATTGCCGCCAAACAGTACTGTAATTGCATCCTGAGGTATGTTATATCTCTTTTTTACTGACGTTTTTGCATTCTCCCTATCGGGCAGAGGATTGGGGATAATAGCATTGGGAAGTATTTCTACCTTCTCTTTAGGTATTTCTGGATTGTGAGATAAGACGTATTTCACGTTAGCTGGCGACATACATCCTATCTTATCAGATATTGCATAAAGCTTTTTCTCCTTTCTGCGGAAATACCACGCAATAGGGCTTGACGCAGAGAACAGCCCAATATCTATTGCGTTCTGAGGGAAAATGTCTTTCAGCATCAGATAGGTCTTTGCCCCACATTTTCGTTTCAATCGTTTTACAACCCCAGCAAGGGTGATTGGCGGTGTCGAATAAAGAATAATGTCAAAACTAATATCCTCAAGGTATTTATCTATCGCACGGTTAAACTGAGATTCAAGCAAAACCGTAGATATTCCTTTCTCTATAAAGGAAACATTACTGGTATTGCCGATTTTTACCTTGAGTATGGAGTATTCCTCATAATTGCATAATTCCGTTTCTTCACCCATACTTTTTTCGCGAGGAGTTACTATATATGGGCGATGACCATGTGCTACAAACACCTTCATTAAGTCAGAATAGATATTATGCATATCTATTGACTTAAAAGGATTCATAGTAAGAAATAGAATATTCATTTCTACCCTCTATAAGTTGGGAAATAACCTGTATTACGATCAAAATCTGCATCCTCATTGGCACGGGCATCTATCGCCTTATTATACACTTCTTGGTTGAAGATGTATTTGCCAATGTAGAACGGCACATCAGGATCGGGCGTAAAACATCTTTTGTATTTATAGATGCCATCGTCCTTATGATAACCGCCACCTAGAATGAACTTCTCTCTTCCAGTTCGATTGCACCATTTCAAAATCTCGTTCTTCAGGTAATCGTTAGGTCTATACTCATAGTAATCAGCGAGGGTTCCTCCCAAGAAAGAATATGCATACTTCTCTGAGCAGAGAACTAACTCGGTTGAAATCACCTTACCATCTTTAAGCACATGGAAATACATAAAGTTCTCAGGCAATAGTTTCTCAATATTCAAGAAATACTCTTTTCCAAAATAATAATATGAGTCAGCATTGTTACGATCCATAGTAAGGTCATATATGTTCAGAAAATCATCCAAATGGTTGGTGTTTCCTTCAATTAGTATTTCAAGACCATTTGACTCCGCCCTCCTTACATTCTTTCTAACCTTACGATCGTAACGTCCCCAAATATCATTCTCAAAATCACCAGTGGTATTTACAACAACGTTTGCAGACATCTCAATGGTTTCACCAAAGTAGTTCTCTCGAAAATCCACATTGTCGAACAAGTGAAAACGATGAAATTCACAGATTATATTGTGTTCCTGACAGTGTTTTGTGAAAGCGTCTTTGTAAGCCGTCATCAGCTGCTTCATATCTATTACATTCTCACAATACGGACCGCCATAACCGTACGGTGTTACTATATCGTAATATGTTTGTCCATCAATTGGCCACTTTATTTTACGAAGAATGTAGGTATATGTAATCTTGCCAAAAGGACTATCAAACACAAACGTGTCGTTTTCGCCGTCAATATCTTTATAAACTTTGGCGTAATTGGGATTAAAGTATAAATCTATCATTTTTTCAATTATTTTCAAGGAATTCTTTTATTGTAACTGCAATTCTCTTCATATCATTTTCACCATATCTCTGGTCACATATCAAAGAAAGTTCGGATTCAAACAACTGCTTTGAGCCCGTCATCGGTTTATGTAAATCTGATAACGGCCAGTGAACTGGACAATAAATGTCATTATCTATCAAATAACGACGCAGAGGATCCCTTAAATCTTCACGCACTAAAATTGGCACAAATAGTGGAACATCATAGGGATTTAAAAAAGGACTAATACATCTCACTCTATGATCATTAATCTCATTAATGGCAGCCATTAAAACCCTTGCGTTTCCCATCCTTTTAAACTTGATAAAAGAAGCATCCGTTTTTTTTAAAACACTCAAAGATCTTTTATCAGGCATCTTGTGATGATATTCTTGTTCCAGGATAGTTTCAGCCGTATCTATTAAAGGTAGGAACTCTTCTTTATTCACCTGCTCACCCTTGATATAGCGAGATTTAAGGTCAAACAGATTTGACCTTACCGAAGCATAGTTTTTATAATTGTCATTCTGTGCTATCTCACCATTTTTTAATTCCTCTTTCCATGCAATGAAACCGCAATTGATATCAACCCACTTCCTGTAACTACCATAAACAAAACCATATGGGTCCGTATTAATTGGACTATACATAGAATGAGTGGCATCGTAGATTACAGTCTTACCTTTGCTTCGCTCCCTACAAGCAATTCCCCAGGTTTCTTTATCAGTATGGCCAAAATAGTCCATCAATAAAAGGACATCGTATGCCTCTTCAACAACTTCACGGTGTATCCCCTTACATGTGTACTGAACATCATAGAATAAGACTTCCATCCCATTCGTCAAGAAAGGTTCAATCATCGTGTGGCAACAGTAAGATGGTAAGTATGCTATTTTCTTTCCTTGATCACACAGTATTTCCACGACATGTTCCAATGCAGTCCTTCCAGAAAGTGTTTCAACCACTTTATACTTATGCTTATCGTAGATCACACTAGGTCTCATAGTATAATCTTCTTGGCATGAAGGAGTACACTCCGTCCAAAATTCACTACCTATTTCCATTTCAATCATATTAAACTAACGGAATACCGGCTTATCTGCAAGCATAAGTAAAAAAATGAATAAAAGGAACCATCTTCCACCACCGACTAAAACAACTGACTCAGTGCATGCAATTTGAAAAATTCCCATCAAAGCAGAAAACGCATATAATTGTTGTCGTGTTATTATATGTTCTGAAAGCTTAAGAATAGATCTCGACACTATGACAAAATAAAAAACGAACCCAATTACACCTGTATTAAACATAATAGTTAAATACCCATTCAATGAGTTTGAAAACTGGAAATATGAGATATCCCCCAAAAGCGGAGATGACAAAAAACGAGAAAATTGTTTTACAAATAAAAGTTCACGCCCCGAAAAAATAGACTTCCCAAAGATCTCAATATCAGTATTTGCCCAACGTAAGGCCGCCACCGGATAAAGGAAAGAGAATACAAGTGGCATAATAAGCAATAACAATATTATCAGTTTCCCGATTTTTTTATTCTGTGACAGCCTTTTTTTGTATAGGAAGAAAAAGGTAATGCTAAAGAATAATGAAAAAACGCATGATCTACAATTAGTCTTAAACAATAAAACAACTAATAAAGTGACAATAGATAAAATCAAAACTAATTTTGTACGGCTCCTTGGTGAGCCCCAAAATAGTGTCAATAAATACGAAATAGAATAATACAACACAATGCCAGCTTCATTTGGATTATTAAAACCAAAGGTTAAACTGTCTCCAATATAAGATTGGCCCCCTAATTCGCCCAAATTCCTAGTAGCTCTATATGCGTTACCCGTTGTTGACAGGAAAAATAATTCTATCGCCAAGAATACAAAAGCAAATAATAACAGCTTATCATTATATAAAAAATTTCTATACGAGATAAATGCTGATAACATAAGAATATACATTACGATAGTGATAAATAATTGATAATCTATCGTAGAGAATATGCTGTAAACTAGTATGAGGAAAATATAAAGGATACATAATAGCACCTCTTTTCCTATGCTCTTATGTTTAAGGGTGGCAACGACTAAGAATGCTCCGCTTATAATTATAATATACTGTAAAAAGCTAAATAATGAATTGATCTGAAAAGAAATCGAAGCCAAACTCCCCAATAAAAGAGCCATTAGTAATACAAAAAAACTATTCTTCATTGTCTATCTAATCATACGCATTTTGTGTTAGTAATTGACGATAGATATCAATATACTCGTCCATATTTTTCTCCATATTGAAATTTTCTTCGGCAAATAATCTACACTGCTTTGAATAAAACGCCTTACCATTCTTTCGGACCAATTCTATTGCATTTTTAATTGACAAAACATCTCCGACATTGTCAATAATATAACCACATCCCTGTTTTACAAGTTCAGGATTTGCAGTCGAATTATAAACTATTGCAGGTAAACCACAGGAAAGCGCTTCTGCAGTCACTTTCCCAAATGTTTCCTCTAATGAAGGATGTAAAAAGACATCTGCCAATGAATAATACTTTGGTAATTCTTCAATGTTATATAAGGTAGGGATTTGAATCACATTACTAGGAATTGACATCTTCTCAGATATATTACCAATGACAACAAAGCAATAATCCGATCCAAGAGTTTCAGCAACAGAGAAAACATCTCTTAAGCGCTTTCTTGCAGACCATGTAGCAGATACACTTAAAACAACAAAACGACTTTTGTCTATTTTTAGTTTTTCGCGCAATTCCATTGTGGATCTATCGCCAACATATTTGAATAAGTCCAAATCTATCCAATTATAGATCCTTTTCACTATCTGTGCCCCACCTAGTATTTTTGACGCTTTTGCCTCCTCTGTGACCCAATCGGAAACTCCGACAACACCCAATCTATGTATCCTAGACAATAAAACCATCTTGTCCGCAAACATCTTCTGAACATTTAAATTGCTAAATTCACATGACGTACAGTATTGGCGCCACTTATAGCAATTATTAATTGTATAATAAGGACATACCCCTGTAAACATGAAGCAATCGTGCAGAGTGATAACAACTGCAATATTCTTTTTTTCGATGAATTTTAGTAACATCGGAAGGTTGATATAATACTCATGAAGTATTCTCAAATGAATAACATCTGGTTTAAACTTCTTTAATATACGAATAGCCCTAAGTGTCGAGAATAACGAAAAATAGCCTGATAATTTGAAAAAACGAGTGCACAATATGTCAAGTTTTCTTTCAATGAAAGATCCAACATAGTATCGTTTATAGTCATTTTGCTTATGTAAGCCATAAATGGCAATATTAGGAATACCTTTTTCACTCAAATAACTAGACAACTGTCTTGTTGTCACGCCTGTACTTAGTATACCATATACGGCATTGATTTGCGCTACTCTCATAATAGTATCTATAACAATAATAATCCTAAATAATATTTAACAATAAAAGACAAATAATTAATCTCAACTGACACAGAATACCATAACCTTCTAAATATCTTCTCTGATTCAAGATTAGTTTGTCTATACAACCGCAAACAAGCAGGTGAAACAGGCGATGCCACCTCACCATTATCTCGAAAGAAATAATCTCCAGAAATATCCCTATTCGACCCATAATAATCATTGGATGCAGTGCCTCCATGAATGCCGCTCCCATCGTTCCCCCAATTTCTACACAAAGATATTGTAGGTCGAATCTGATATTTGTTCTCAAAATAATTATATGTTGATCGCTTAACGTCATCCCAGTGATATCCATTCAATATCATTGAAACAAGCATACTGAAGCGCCGAGGAAACATATTCCTAAAACGACGAGCAGAAGATACCGATATTATCTTCTTAGCATAATATTCATTTGAGTTAAGTATTGGAGCCATAATAGTTTCTTTTGACTTCCAATAGCCTACACCCCATGCTGAATTTGAATAGCAAAAATATGTCATACAATTGCCTTGGTCATAACAACACTCATCACTAAAGCCTGCCACACTAGAGACTTGCTCATCATCTTTATATTTCTTTAAGGCATAATTCATATAATCCAAGAAGCATGGAGAAAATTCATTGTCATCTTCTGTTGCTATAATTGCATCATAGGTCTCAAATAGCAACTTTTTTAATGAATCCCAATTCTTTATAGCTCCATAATTTTTGTCTCGAGTTATAATATGAACAGCTTTAAAACCAATATTTTCGACAGATGCCAAGTAGTCCTTATTTTTTAGATACCCCTCAACATATCTGTCATTTGGCGGGTAGTCTAAGCCTATGAATACTTCTGTTTTGTCAGCAAATGTACATCTCGACAACGATTCTAAACAACGTTTAAAATGAGAGTATCTATTCAACGTCGTTATCATAACTGGGGCAAAACAATCATTTGAATCCATCTTATAACCAAAACAAAATCTATTTCTTTAAATAACCTAGTATCAAGTCCCTTTCTCTTTTATTTATACCTATGAAAAACACCAAAATACCATCTACAACTAATGTAAATAATATTAACAAGAAACATAATGTCGCGGAAGAAACACTTAACGAACGTATCAAAAGACTTAGAAATAACATCAAAACAAAAACTAGAAAAGGCGGGCCATAAGCTCTTTTACAAAATGAGAAAACCTCAAAATGCAATAGTCTTTTCATCAAGGATAAACTGATAACTCGATAAAATAGGGATGTGGCAATAAAACACACAATAATCCAATATGCATCTAGCCCAATTTTAAATAGGAAATATGCAAGAGGTAAATTAATAATCAAAGAAAAAGAACTAAGGATTTGAAAATATTTAATTTTCCCGGAGGCTTGGATAAGACCATTCGTCCCTTCGCACAAAGACTTAACCAACGCATCAGTTAATGTCAAAAAACACAATAAAACTGCCCCCTCGGGAACAGTACCCAGCCAAATCTTGAGAATAAAGTCAACTTCAACGACTAATGGGAAATACATTAGCATCATTATTAGAACGCTATAACGTGTATTATTCTCTACAAGAAAACCGACTCTATTTAAGTCACCACTTGAAAAATTCTTCGCAATTTGGGGATTAGCAGCAAGGGTCAGTCTATTTACAAATAAATACACGCATGATTCCACTTGGAATGCTACAGCAAAAGCGCCATTGACAATAGTACCGAAAAAATAATTAACCAAGAGATTACTGCCCTGGGTTTTACCAATAGAAGCAGCTGCGCCTAATGCTGTGTATCCATTGAAAGAAAGCATCTCTCGATATAATGGGCTCTTTCTATAACGTCTAATTTTTATAATACTGGGCCATTCTTTATGGCAGTAGTAATGATAAGCAACAAATGAAATAGCCGTTACTACACAAACTGAAATTGCATAAAAACGTAATGAATTACCTTGGTAGTAAATTAATACTATCACTAAAGCAAACTTGAAAACGGAGCAAAGCACGTCAATAACAGCTTCGACGTAAAATTTCTCATGCGCTTCTATCAAACCTTGATAAGGGATATTTAATATACCCATACATGCAACTATCGTTGACACCTGGAACACGAACATTGCGTCTTGCTCCTTTCCTGGAGCTACATTAAGTACATTAATAATATACCAGATTCCAACGGTTTCTGCTATAAGTAAGATAAAAACGGCAAAACCTAAATGGAGATTAATACTAACATTGAAGACCTCATTGAGATTACTATTCGAACGTCCCATTTCTACATTTAAATAACGACGAGTTGTAGTACTCATAGCCGTACTTATAAAGTTAAGCATAGCTATTAAGCCTCCAACTACGTTATATAGTCCAAAATCGGAAACGCCCAATGCTTGCAACACAAAACGTGAAGAGATGATTCCTAAAACCATTACTAGAATCATTCTCACGTACACTATCAGCGTATTTTTAAGAATGAGTTTATTATCTTGAGACGTTACCGGTGACTTAAACATTACTTAATATGATGAAAAGAGTTGTTGTACATAAAAAGAATGAACACTTTAAATATTAGATTCAGATGAGATAAAAGATAATAATCCTTGTTTTCTTTTCTTGATAAAATGGGCGGGGACTCCATAGGATATACTCCATGTCTCCACACTTTTATTAACCAATGAACAAGCACCGATTACCGCTCCTTCACGAATTTCTACATTAGGAAAAATGACAGAGTTTGTTCCGACCTGAGCATATTTGCAAATTTTCACAAGCCCTCCTTGTACTTTCGTTGTAATATCTGGATGTATAGGTCCTATTAAATAATCACCTGAAAAATCGTCCATAGCACTATATACCACTGATTTGGGTGATATTCCAGAATAATCCTCTAACACTATACCCTTAGCTCCGTAAAGAGCAACATAAGCAGATATATGAATATTACTACCAATGGTAATAATTCCTGACAGGATACAAAAATCATCTATTCTCACATTATTACCAATGCTAATATTTTGTGGTGAATAGAACCTCGCGTACCGGCTAATCTTTAAATTTGAGCCATAGGATTTAAAACCAATGCCTTTAAGCTCTTCTTCAGAGTAAAACGATGATTTAGTTTCCATCACAATCTAGTTGAAGAATGAAAGAATCCTTTTAATGTCATCATTGCATAAAGCATGGTGCATAGGCAAGCAAAGGACTTCATTGGCCATCTTATTGGCAAGGGGCAGGTTACCTTTGTTAGCCGTAGATAAACCTCGATAGGTAGGGAAATTACTAATTAATGGATAGAAATACCTGCGGCTCAGAACACCCTGTTCTTTCATCTTGTAGTACAACTCATCACGCGTCATTCCAAATTTATCAGCATCAATAAAGATTGGAAAATAACTATAATTATGACGCACCCCTGGCATATCATCCCAGAAGGAGACTCCAAGCACATCACGTAAAGCAGCTCTGTATTGTTTTGCCACCTCATTGCGGTTTTTTATAGCATTATCTACTTGTTTAAGATTTAAAAGGCCATAAGCTGAACGCATTTCGTCCATTTTACCATTGATGCCCGGAGCAACGACCGTTACCTCATCTGTAATACCAAAATTTTTAAGATTATCAATACGCTTTTTAGTTTTCTCGTCGTGAACGACTAAAGCGCCTCCTTCAATGGTATTATAAACCTTTGTAGCATGGAAACTAAGTGTACTCATATCGCCTGCATTCATGATACCGGCAAGCCCTTTCTCATTGTAAGCCTTCAGACCGTATTGTTCAGCGGGAACCTCAACACCAAAAGCGTGTGCGGCATCGTAAATTACTTTTAAGCCATACTTGTCCGCTATCTCTTGTATGCGTTTGGTATCACAAGGTTTACCATAGCAATGGACAGGCATTATACAAGTTGTAGCAGGCGTAATAGCTGCTTCTATTTTTTCTGGGTCAATATTGCCAGTAGCTAGATCAATATCAACAAAAACTGGCTTACAACCATTCCACCATATACTGTGAGTGGTGGCAACGAAGCTATAAGGAGTAGTAATGACTTCTCCCGTTATACGTAGCGCTTGTAATGCGGTCATTAAAGGAAGAGTGCCATTTGTAAAAAGACAAACATAAGGAACATGAAGATAATCAGCAAGAGCTTTTTCAAGCTGATTATGAAACTGACCCATATTTGTCACCCATTTACTCTCCCATATTTCTTTCAATAAACCATTAAACTCCTCAAGGTTAGGAAGCAACGGGGATGTGACTGTTATTTGCTTATCCATAATATTTCAAATAATTAATCTTTGCGTGCTATCAGAACCAAACATTCTTTCTCGTAATGGCTAGGATTATAGATTTTGAATGGCTCGAGGTCATGCTGCGTCATTTCGTTGAGCATGCCTTTGATATCTTCGTCAATTATCTCCATTTGATTTTATTAGTTATTGTAACTTACCACCCCAAAAACGGTGAGTTAACTCGATTTGTCGTTTGAGATAACTCACGGTTTTTGGAGGGTTATTACAGAAGGTTATCTTTCTCGATATCCTTGAAATATTTATAGGTGCCATGCTTCAGTTCGTCCGTAGCATCTTCATCGCAGACGATGATGGCATGGGGATGTTGCTGCAGGCAGCTGATGGTCCACATGTGATTGACTGGCTCTTCCACGCCATGACGGAGGGCACGCGCCTTGTTGTGACCATTCACCATGATCATCACTTGCTTGGCATCCATGACCGTACCGACACCAACTGTCAGTGCAGTCTTGGGGACTTTGTTGACGTCATTGTCAAAGAAACGACTATTTGCTATCACTGTATCTGTGGTGAGCGTCTTCTGGCGAGTACGGCTTTGCAAGCTGGAGCCTGGTTCGTTGAAAGCAATGTGGCCATCGGGTCCGATGCCACCCATGAACAGGTCGATACCGCCTGCCTCTTTGATGGCTTTCTCGTAGTTCTCGCATTCTGCCTTCAAATCTTTAGCATTGCCGTTGAGGATATGGACATTCTCTTTTTTGATGTCGATGTGACTGAAGAAGTTGTTCCACATGAAGCTATGGTAGCTCTCGGGATGATCCTCGGGGAGGTTCACATACTCGTCCATGTTGAACGTAATCACATTCTGGAACGATACCTTGCCT
>ODAJ011894485.1_pt1 | contig 14095 bp, 10 predicted proteins | sample 1539241 | NCBI WGS metagenome assembly ODAJ01 (sample SAMN02144231, study PRJEB22623) | gut metagenome | biome: sheep rumen | host: Ovis aries | place: New Zealand
GTGTATGACGATGTACAAAGACCCGATAATATGGTACGAAGGACGACAGTTGCTCGGTGAGGTGGTCTATGTGTATATGAACGACTCGACCATTAACTACGCACACGTGAACGGACAGGCGTTGTCGGTGGAGAAAGCCGACGAGGAAGAACACTATAACCAACTGTCGTCGAGGGATATGTATGCATATTTCCGCGACGGTAACCTGTACCTCAACGAGGCTGTTGGCAACGTCTTGGCAATATACTACCCTGTGGACGAACAGGACTCTACGCTGATACTGCTGAACTATACGGAGACAGACACGCTGCGAATGTATATGAAGAACAAGGTGCTTGACAGGGTGTGGACGTCGAAGTCGGAGGGTATAATGTACCCAATGACGCAGATTCCGCCAGACAAGTATAAGCTGAGCAGCTTTGCGTGGTTCGACGATTTGCGACCGGTAAGCAAAGAGGATATCTTCGTGTGGAGAGGAAAGAAACAGGGTATGGAGCTGAAGAATATTGAGCGCCATGCGGTGCCGCTGCAGAAGCTTCCTGTTACAGAGGAGAGTGAAGAGTGAATAGTTAATAGTTAATAGTTAATAGTTCGTGTTCCGTGTTTTGCCATTCTATGGCAAAAATAAAAATAGTAAAAAGTTGAGTGATATAATACAACTACTTCCCGACAGTGTTGCCAACCAGATTGCTGCTGGCGAGGTGATACAACGTCCTGCATCAGTGATAAAGGAACTGGTGGAGAATGCTGTTGATGCCGGTGCCAAGGAAATCCAGGTTATCGTCGTCGATGCGGGACGTACGCTGATACAGGTTATTGACGACGGAAAGGGAATGTCGGAAACCGATGCCCGACTGTCGTTTGAACGTCATGCTACGTCGAAGATACGCTCTGCCGACGACCTTTTCTGTCTGCACACTATGGGTTTCCGCGGTGAGGCTCTCGCCTCAATAGCTGCTGTTGCGCAGATAGTGCTTAAGACACGTCTGCATACGGAGGACATAGGAACGTCGATAACGATAGCAGGAAGCAAGGTGATAAGTCAGGAACCGGTATCGTGTCCCGCAGGAAGTAACTTCAGCATAGAGAATCTCTTTTTCAACGTCCCCGCACGAAGGAAGTTCCTGAAGTCGAATGCTACGGAGCTGAATAACATACTCTCCGCCTTTGAACGAATAGTACTCGTATATCCCGACATAAAGTTTACCCTGCACAGCAACGGCACAGAGCTGTTCCATCTTAATGCGGGCAGTCTGAGACAGCGCATAATAGACGTCTTCGGAAAGAAACTCAACCAGGACCTTCTTCCGGTGGATGTAGAGACAACGATGGGAAAGATATACGGCTTTGTAGGGAAGCCCGAGTCAGCCAAGAAGAAAGGTGCTCATCAGTACTTCTTCGTAAACGGTCGTTTTATGCGTCACCCTTATTTCCACAAGGCTGTACAGATGGCTTTCGAACGTCTTGTGCCTACAGGCGACCAGGTGCCGTACTTTATTTATATGGATGTGCCTGCGGGAGATATCGATGTGAATATCCATCCTACGAAGACGGAGATAAAATTCGAGAACGAACAGACGCTGTGGCAGATACTTACGGCTGCCGTAAGAGACGCGATAGGAAAGTTCCACGATGTCCCTATAATAGACTTCAACACCGAAGGAAAGCCCGACATACCCGTGTATAGAGAGCATAGCGGCGAGATGCCGACGATGCCAAAGGTAGATTATGACCCTCAGTATAATCCGTTCAAAGAGAGCCAACACCACTCGCACAAGGTAACGCGCAACTGGGAAAAGCTCTACGAAGGTGTTCTTACGAGGAAACAACACGAACAGCCACTGTTCGAGACAACAAAAGAGACTGCCCCCGAGGACATCTTCTCCGACAAGTCGCCAGCACACTACCAGTATAAAGGTCAGTACATCATGACTGCCGTGAAGTCGGGACTGATGGTGATAGACCAGCATCGTGCCCACGTAAGGATACTCTACGAGAGATATATGAACAAGGACACAGCGAACGTGTTGCCGACGCAGAAAGTGCTGTTCCCGGAGGTGGTGCAGTTGCCGCCGTCACAACAGGTTATTATGGAACATGTACTCCCAGAGATGCAGCGCATAGGCTTCGATATAGTACCCCTCGGTGGCGGAAGCTACGGTGTTAACGGCATACCGGCGGGCATAGAAGGACTGCAGATAACAGCTCTTGTACAACAGATGGTGGCTGAGGCGGCAGAGCAGGGGAGTGTAAACTCAACAGATATAGGGCACGCCATAGCCGACTGTCTTGCACGTAATGCTGCAATACCCGTAGGACAGGTGTTGAACAACGAGGAGATGGACGACATAGTGAATAACCTCTTCCAATGTACGAATGTCAATTATACTCCCGACGGGAAAGTCATTCTGAACATTTTAAAACACGACGATATAGAGATGCTCTTCCGATGAGGAAAGTAAAAAAAACACATAATGAAGAAAAAAACCGCGAAAAATGTGTAACAAGTGGAAAAAAGTTTGTACATTTGTGCCCGCAAAGTGAAATTACGTAATTAAAATACTATTATTAAAATCAATTTTATGAAAAAGTTATTAGTTGTTTTAGCTCTTGCAGGTATTTCTTTCTCTGCAATGGCACAGGATTCAGATCCAGTTCTGAAGAATAGCGTTGTAACGAATTCATTCTGGAGCAACTGGTTTGTACAAGTTGGTGGACAGTGGGACGTATTCTATCCCAGCCAGAGCAACTTCGGTAGCTCAAAAAGTCCTGTTAAGAGTTTCCGCACAAGCCCTGAGGTAGCAGTAGCTATCGGTAAGTGGTTCTCTCCTGAGATGGGTTTCCGTGTTAAGGGTAGCGGTATCTGGGGTAAGAGAATTTCTGGCAAGGACGCTTCTGAGAAGTATAAGTTCTGGAGCATCCAGGCTCAGCCAGTATTTAACCTCAGCAACATTTTCTGCGGTTACAACCCAAGTCGTATATATAACCTCAGCCTCTTCGGTGGCGCAGGTGTTGCTCGCAACATGAGCAATAACATCTACTCAATGTCTTTAGGCATCGGTTTGCTGAACCAGTTCTACGTATGCGAGAAGTTGGCTGTTAACCTCGAACTCGGTTGGAACTACTTCGAGCCTAAGTTCGACGGTGATGGTCGCTCAGTTGGTAAGCGCGTGTTCGATTCTCACGACAACATTCTGTATGCTGAGGTTGGTGTAACATACAACATCGGTAAGGCAGGTTGGAAGAACTGTCCAGACGTAGATGCTATCAAGGCACTCTCACAGAGCCAGATCGACGCCCTCAACGCTCAGCTTGCTGACGCTAACGGTGAGATCGCTCGTCTGAAGAACCTCCTGGCTAACCAGCCAAAACCAACTGCAGCTCCAGCTCCAGAGCATGTTAAGGAATTCATCAACACTCCTGTTTCTGTATTCTTCAACATCGGTAAGAGCGTAATCGCTGAGAAGAAAGACCTCGTAAACGTACAGGCACTTGCTAAGTATGCTGCTGCTAACAACAACAAACTCCTCGTTGTTGGTTACGCTGACAAGGCTACTGGTAACCAGAAGTACAACCAGACTCTGTCTGAGAAGCGTGCTAAGTGCGTTGCTGACGAGCTCGTTAAGATGGGTGTTAAGGCTGAAAACATCAAGCAGGAAGCTAAGGGTGGTGTTGACGCTCTGTCACCAATCTCTTACAACCGTCGTGCAACTGTTCAGGTTACAGACTAATCATTTGAACATAACATAAAAGTAAAATAGCCGTGTGCCGTAAGTCATACGGCTATTTTATTCTAAAAAAGTGTTAATAAATTTGGTGATTAGATTTTATTGCCGTACCTTTGCATCGCTTTTCAAAAGTAAGGGCGTTTAGCTCAGCTGGTTTAGAGCATCTGCCTTACAAGCAGAGGGTCGGCGGTTCGAATCCGTCAACGCCCACAAAACAAGAGGTTTCATCAAATTGATGAGACCTCTTTTCTTTGATGTATATCATAAATTTAGTGAAAACACACCTCTTTAATAAATAATTATTTCTTTTTCTTTTCTGCTTATAGGGAAAATTAGTAACTTTGCAAACAAATTTATAAAGTATAGCAATGGGTATTAGTTCTTTAACAGCGATTTCACCAATCGATGGTAGATATAGAGGGAAAACAGAGGCGTTGTCAGAATATTTCTCTGAGTATGCCCTTATCCGTTATCGTGTTCGCGTAGAGATAGAGTATTTCATATCTCTGTGCCAGTTGCCCTTACCGCAGTTGGCTACATTTCCACAGGGACTCTTCGAGCAGTTGCGCGACATCTATCGCAATATGACTGAGGAGCAGGCACAGCGTGTGAAGGAGATAGAGAAGACTACCAACCACGACGTTAAGGCTGTGGAGTACTTTATAAAAGAAGAGTTCGACGCAATAGGCGGACTCGACCAGTATAAGGAGTTTGTCCATTTTGGTCTTACATCACAGGATATCAACAACACCAGCGTACCCCTCTCGCTCCGTGAAGCCCTCGAGAATGTTTATATCCCGATGGTTGAGGAACTCATAGAGTTGCTCGACGCGTATGCAGAGCAGTGGAAGTACGTGCCGATGCTTGCAAAGACACACGGACAGCCGGCGTCTCCCACACGTCTTGGTAAGGAGATAATGGTTTTCGTTTATCGTCTGAAGACACAGCTCGACAGCCTCAAGAAGGTCCCTCTGACAGCGAAGTTCGGCGGTGCTACAGGAAACTTCAACGCACATCATGTGGCATATCCCGCAATAGACTGGAAACGTTTCGCACGACAGTTCGTCAGCGAGAAACTGGGTCTTGAGCGCGAGGAATATACCACACAGATAAGCAACTACGACCAGATGGGAGCCCTCTTTGACGCACTGCGTCGTATCAATACCATAATAATAGACCTCGACCGCGACTTCTGGATGTATATCTCTATGGAGTACTTTAAGCAGAAGATAAAGGCTGGCGAGGTGGGCAGCAGCGCGATGCCTCACAAGGTAAATCCAATAGACTTCGAGAACTCGGAGGGTAATCTTGGCATTGCTAATGCTATACTGCAGTTCCTGGCACAGAAGTTGCCGGTAAGTCGCCTGCAGCGCGACCTTACCGACTCAACTGTACTGCGCAACGTTGGAGTGCCCTTGGGACACGGAGTTATAGCGATTCAGAGCACACTCAAAGGACTGCGCAAACTTATCCTCAACGAGGAAAAGACCGAGGCTGACCTTAACGCTACATGGGCTGTGGTTGCTGAGGCAATACAGACAATACTGCGTCGTGAGGCATATCCGCACCCTTACGAGGCGCTGAAGGCACTCACTCGTACCAACGAGAAGATGACGGAGAAGACAATACATGAGTTTATTCAGGGACTCAACGTAAGTGATGCTGTGAAAGAAGAACTTATGGCGATAACACCATATAACTATACAGGAGTTTAAACAATATTAAAGAAACAACCGTGAGGGTTGAAACAAAGAAAAGGTAAATAAAAACACTTAAGAGAATGAATTCAGAAGATTTAGAGAAGAAGGCAGAAGGTTTTTCTGCAGAAGAGAACAATGAGAATGGCCGTGAGGGTTATCGTTCGTATGGAAACAAGAACTATCGTCCAGCAGGTCGTTCGCCACGTCCACGTATAAATAGTGGCAGACCTTACCGTCCACGTATCAATAACGACGAAGGAGGATTCCGACCAGAAGGATTCGGTGCAGCACTGCACTCTGAGGAGCGTCCACAGCGCCCCTACCAACCACGTCAGTACAATAACGCAGGTGGATACCGTCCTCGTCAGAACGACGGCTACCAGCCACGTCAGTACAACAACGACGGAGGCTATCGTCCTCGTCAGCGTGACGGCTACCAGCCACGCCAGAATAATGGTGGAAGAGGCTATCAGCAGCGTCCATACGGTCAGAACAACTACGGTCAGAACAACTACGGACAGAACAGCTACGGACATACCGGCTACGGACAGCGTCCACGCCAGAACTATCGTCCACGTACCAATGACTATGATCCTAATGCAAAGTACAGCTTGAAAAAGCGTATAGAATATAAGGAGGAGAATTTCGATCCTAATGAGCCCATCCGTCTTAATAAGTATCTCGCTAATGCAGGTGTGTGCAGCCGTCGCGAGGCTGACGACTTCATACTCGCAGGAGCAGTAACCGTTAACGGAGAGGTCGTTAAGGAACTGGGAACAAAGGTGCTCCGCACCGATGAGATACGTTTCCGCGACAAGGATGTATCTTTGGAGAAGAAGGTTTACGTACTTCTTAACAAACCAAAGGACTATGTAACCACAAGCGATGACCCACAGCAGCGCAAGACTGTTATGGACCTCGTAAAGAACGTATGTCCTGAGCGCATATACCCTGTAGGTCGTCTGGACCGTAACACAACGGGTGTGCTGCTCCTCACTAACGATGGTGACTTGGCAAGTAAGCTGACTCATCCTAAGTTCCTTAAGAAGAAGATATATCACGTATTCCTTGACCGTCCGGTGACTCCTGAGGATATGCAGCGCATTGCAGAGGGTATAGACCTTGAGGACGGAGAGGTACATGCAGACGCTATAGACTATGCAAAGGAAGACGACCACAGCCAGATAGGAATAGAGATTCACAGCGGACGTAACCGTATCGTTCGTCGTATCTTCGAGACACTGGGATATCGTGTGGTAAAACTCGACCGCGTATTCTTTGCAGGACTTACAAAGAAGAACCTGCGTCGCGGCGACTGGCGTTTCCTCACTCCTAAAGAGGTTGATATGCTCAGAATGGGAGCCTTCGAGTGAAGAGTTAAGAGTGAAGAGTGAAGAGTGAAGAATGAATATTGACTATTGACCATGAAGAGAACAAAGATAGTAGATGCTCTCAAGAGCACAGAATATGGTAAGAAGATTACCGTTAAAGGATGGGTGAGAACCCATCGCAGTAGTAAGGCAGTTGACTTTATAGCCCTCAACGATGGCAGTACTATAAAGAATATACAGGTGGTTGTAGATCCTGCTGCGTTCGACGAAGAAACACTTAAGCAGATCACAACAGGTGCTTGTATCGGTGTGACAGGAACACTCGTAGAGAGTCCTGCACAGGGACAGGCGTCAGAAGTACAGGGACAGAAGATAGAGATATACGGTCTCTGCGGAAGCGACTACCCCATGCAGAAGAAGGGACAGTCTTTCGAGGCTATGCGTAAGAATGCACACATGCGTCTGCGTACAAACACCTTCGGTGCGGTGATGCGTATCCGTCATAATATGGCGATGGCTATCCACACCTACTTCCACGAGCACGGCTTCTTCTATTTCCACACTCCTCTTATCACAGCCAGCGACTGTGAGGGTGCAGGAAACATGTTCCAGGTAACGACAAAGAACCTCTACGACCTGAAGAAGGACGAGCAGGGAAAGATTATCTACGATGACGACTTCTTTGGCGAGCAGACATCGCTGACGGTAAGTGGACAGTTGGAGGGTGAACTTGGTGCGACAGCATTAGGCGCTATCTATACCTTCGGTCCTACGTTCCGTGCAGAGAACAGTAATACTCCCCGTCACCTGGCTGAGTTCTGGATGGTAGAACCAGAGGTGGCGTTCATCGACCAGGAAGAGTTGATGGACCTCGAGGAAGACTTCATCAAGTACTGCGTACGCTGGGCACTCGACAACTGCAAGGACGACCTTGAGTTCCTTAACAAGATGATTGACAAGACTCTCATCGAGCGTCTCGAGGGTGTCCTCAAGGACAGCTTCGTCCGTCTGCCATATACAGAAGGAATCAACATCCTTCAGGAGGCTATCAAGAACGGTAAGAAGTTTGAGTTCCCATGTAACTGGGGCGACGACCTCGCTTCGGAGCACGAGCGCTACCTCGTTGAGGAGCACTTCAAGAAGCCTGTCATCATGACCGACTACCCACGTGAGTTCAAGTCGTTCTATATGAAGCAGAACAAAGAGCAGGGCGAGGGTAGTATAGGCTACAAGGGAGCTGTTGCTCCTGGTCCTACAATGCAGGGTACCGACGTGCTGTTCCCGCAGATTGGTGAGATTATCGGTGGTTCTGTCCGCGAGGAGAGCTTCGAGAAGCTTAATGCTGAGGTGGAGCGTCGTAAGATGGATACTACCCACCTGTGGTGGTACATGGACACCCGTCGTTGGGGTTCTTGCCCGCATGCAGGATTCGGTCTCGGTTTCGAGCGCCTTATCCTCTTCGTTACGGGAATGCAGAACATCCGCGATGTCATCCCCTTCCCACGAACACCAAAGAATGCAGAATTCTAATATACCACAAGGAGCGCCTTTACAGCGCTCCTTGTTCTTTATCTAATACTCCGTCGTTCATCTTTATTGTCCTGTCGGTTATCGTTGCTAAATGCTCGTCGTGGGTGACTATGACGAAGGTCTGTCCGAACTTGTCGCGAAGGTCAAAGAACAACTGGTGCAGCTCCTCCTTGTTCTTCGTGTCCAATGACCCCGATGGTTCGTCGGCAAGTATAACGTCGGGCTTGTTGACGAGTGCTCGTGCTACTGCGACACGCTGTTTCTCGCCGCCGGAGAGCTCCTGTGGCTTATGCGATGCGCGGTCTGCCAATCCCATATACTGCAGCAACTCCATACCGCGTTCCTTCGCCTCCTTCTTGCTCATGCCGGCGATGAATGCTGGTATCATGACGTTCTCTAAGGCGGTGAACTCCGGCAGCAGCTGGTGAAACTGGAAGACGAAACCTATATGTTTGTTCCTGAAGTCGCTGAGTTTCTTCGTTGACAGCTTGCTAACATCGGTGCCGTCGATAATAACAGTACCTTCGTCAGCTCTGTCCAGTGTTCCTATTATCTGGAGCAGGGTAGTCTTTCCTGCTCCGCTGGGTCCTACTATACTTACTATCTCACCTTTATTGATGGTAAGGTCGATGCCTTTCAGCACCTGTAGGTTTCCGAAGCTCTTATGTATGTTTTGTATTTCAATCATATTCTATTTCTCTGCTTTAGCCTTCTTCATCCATTCGCGCAGCTGTGCGTATGCCGTTACCTGTGTACCCTTCTGTGGAGCCGTGAACGACATCACGTCAACGGGTTCGCCATACTGGTCCGGGAAGATAATCATAAGGTTCTTCTGCTTGTAGTAGCGTCGTATCTCAGCAGGGAGTTTTTCGAATGCCGTCTTGTACGATACGGTACTCTTTCGTGCCGTTATTACTACCAGCAGGTGGTCTTCCTTCACCTGTCCCATCATCTGTCCCACCTCAATCCAGTGAGGCATAGCGGTGAAGTCTGTTCTTACGTCGGGGTGTATGTTCTGGATGTATGCGTTGATGATAGACAGCGTATCCTGTCTTCCGTGGAACTGTATTCTACAGTCCATATTACTTGCCATACGTGCCAGACGGTCTATCCAACGGTGGAAACCAGGCTCGTACTGAGCCCTTGAAGGCACAGCGACCTGTATTCTGCGGATGGTGTTTATGGGTTGTGCGAAGTCGGCGATGATTATCTGGCGGTTCATCTCTGTGAACAGGTTCTCCGTGAATGTTCCCCAGAAGTTCTCCGTTTCGCTTTTCGTCTGGTGTAGTCCCATGATAATCTCGCTGGCGTTATACTCCTTAAAGGCGTGCATGATGCCGTTAGCCACATTTGTGGAGATACGACTCTGTGTCTGCATCCTCATGTCGGCAGCGTTAGCGGTGCGTACTGCCTGTTCCAGCACAGCATATCCCTGTGTCTGATTCTTCTCCACCTCTTTGTCGTCGAGCACTACGTTCAGCGCTACCACACCGCGGTTCAGTTTCGGGTTACGCATCAGTATGGCGAGGTTCACCAACGACTCCGTATCGCTGTTGTTCTTCAGCGGCAGCAGTATCTTCTCGTCGTCGCCCGTCTGCTCCGGAGTCGTGATGTCTCCGTTCAGGACTATCGTGCGCGATGCATGTTCTGTTACCAGACTTGAGATGATACAAGTGAAAAGAATCATCATCACTATACCGTTAAGCATCTCGCTATCTACGAGTGTGGAGCCGTTAGTCGTCTTTATGCTCATTCCCACCATAACGATGGCTATGGAACCTGCAGCGTGAGCACTTGTAAGTCCGAAGAGCATGTGACCGTTAGAGAGCGGCAGTCGGAGGGCATAGCCTGCAAGGTATGCAGCAATCATCTTTCCCAGTGTTCCCAGTATCACTATTGCCAACACTATATATACTGTATGCCAGCCTGTGAACAGCAGTCTGATGTCTATCAGCATTCCCACTCCGATAAGGAAGTAGGGGATGAACAGCGCATTACCGGTGAACTCTATCCTCGACATCAGCGGTGACACACGCGGTATGTAGCGGTTCAGTAGCAGTCCGGCGAAGAAGGCTCCGAAGACTCCCTCTATACCCATAAGACTCGTTATTGCCGCGTTGAGGAACAGCACGCCGAGGGCGAAGATAAACTGGGTGACAGCATCGGAGTAGTGTTGTAGGAACCATCGTGTCACACGCGGCACGAGGTACGCCATCGCAGCACAGTAAACTATCAGCTTTACTATGAGCAGCAGTATAATAATGAATATAGACCTGCCGCTGTCGTGCATTACACTGCTAAGACCCGACGACACCAGTAGCGCCAACAGCAGCGCCATCATCGACGCTCCCACGCTAAGTGTTACGGAGCGGTGGCGTTGCAGACCGTATTTGCAGACTATGGGGTAGGCTATAAGGGTGTTTGACGCCATAACACAACTCAGCAGTATCAGTGCCTGTCGTGAGTAGCTCATGATGTAGCCGCCAAAGAGATATACGAGTAGGAAGGGGATGAGGAAAGTGAGCAGTCCGAAGAACACCATCCTGTGGTAGTTCTTCTTCAGACCTTCCATATCCATCTCCAGTCCTGCAAGAAACATTATGTAGTAGAGGCCTACCTGTCCGAAGAGTCCGAACGAGGCGTCGCGCTCAAGGATGTTCAGTCCGTAAGGTCCTACGATGACACCCGCCAGCACCATACCGATGATATGGGGTATTTTCAGTTTGCTCATGAGCATAGGAGCAAACAATATGATACACAACACGGTGAAGAATATCCATGTGGCATCGGTTATTGGCAGGTAACTGAAAAATGATTGCATAGACCCGTTACAATATAAATAGTACGCAAAAGTAAGAAATTTTATTTAACTATGCAAGAATTTGTAAGGTAAACTGTAAAAACCATTACTTCTTGACCTTTATCCACGCTTCGGAGAACAGTCGCCATAGGAATATCGACCCGCGGAAAGTAAGCTCTATCGCCATCGCTATCCATACTCCTCGCAGTCCGTAGTCGCGGGCTAAGAGTGCTGCCAGCGTCAGTCGTACGAGCCACATAGAACAGAGGTTCATGATGGCGGGTTTCAGGGTGTCGCCGGCACCAACGAAAACGCTGTAGCTTACTATTGACGCAGCAAAGAAAGGTTCTGCAAAGGCTTCTATGCGGAGTACCGTTGCTCCGAGGGTACAGATGTCCTCTACAGGAGTCATAAATGCCATCAGCTCGTATGCTGAGGCATACATTATAGCTCCCATGAACGTCATAACAATCATTCCTGAGAATACCGCCATACGCGACAGGCTACGACACATATCGGCACGTCCTGCTCCGGTACTCTGTCCTACGAGTGTCGTCGCAGCATCTCCTATGCCGTATCCCGGCATGTAGCACAGACTCTCCGCCGTTATTGCGAAGGTGTTTGCTGCTATCGCTATGTTCCCCAGTGGTGCCACGATTATCGTCGCTACTATCTGTGCTCCACTCATAAGTACTGACTGCAGCGCCATTGGTGAACCAATCTTAAAGGCGTTACGCAGATAGCTGCCCACCCATTCAAACTTCGTATTGTCAAGATGAAGTGCCAGTATCTTGTTGCGGAAGATGGCGAAGTATGCCTGACAGCAGCCTCCGATGACGATAGCCAGCGCTGTGCCGAGAGCCACACCGAGTACTCCGAGGTGAAAGATAAATATAAGAATGTAGTTGAACACCACATCCATAACACACATCGCAATACTTATAATACTCGGTATGCGCATATCGCCGCTACACTTCAGCATTGCTCCCGAGAGGTTGGCAAGTTGAAAGAAGGGCATAGCAAACATGAACATCATAAAATACAACGAGGCGTCAGAAGCTATGTCGGCGCCACCGCCTAACCAGTAGGGCAGGTCGTGACTTATGACGATGCCTATCGTAGCAATGATGATGCTGAGTATTGTGGTGCTTATCAGTGCGTGACGAAACACCTGACGGGCACGGACGAAGTCGTTGGCACCGATGAAGTGAGCCACCTGGACGGAGAAACCCATTGACGCTGCCGACGTGATGCTGCCGAAGAGCCATGTTGAGGACTCTACAAGTCCGCACGCTGCCGCCGCCTCCACACTGATACGTCCTACCATAGCCTGATCAATGAAGAACATCACCACGCTGGTAATCTGTGCCAGGATAGAGGGTATGCTGAGCAGGAATATCAGCAATAGCTTCTCCCTGCCAGTGAGAATCTCCCCTTGGCGTATTTTTTCAAGTAAGGTGTCGCTATGTGTGAATTTTGGCATTACTTCCACTCCGGAATATTTGCTCCTGCACGATAGTATGCCATCAGTGATAAGTCGAAGATTAGCGTACTAAATGCCGGAATGGAGCCATTATCCGTAGTCCTGTAACCGAGTTCCTGCGGTATGTAAACGCGCCAGTGGTCCCCGATGTGCATATTCATAAGTGCTGTCGTTATTCCGTCTATTGTTCCCTCACCGACACCTATGAGTTTCGGTTGTGCTAATGCCGGAACATAGTCAGTACTCTTATATGTCTGGTCGAACACCCATCCTGCAGCGTGGTAAACAGTAGGAATCAGTCTGCCGCGATAGTTCACGTATGCAGAGTCAGTATATAAAGGCGACCCTTCTCTGTCGCTACTGTAGAGCACTTCGACAACGATGTAGTTCGATGCTTTTCCTGCTGCCGCCTCTTCTTCCAACGACCACTTGGGAATTATTTTCCAGGTGGCGCTGTTAGCTGTCTTAGCATAATCGTATATTTTGTTGAAATATTCTGTGTTACGACTTTGCCAGTTAGCATACTCGTTGTCCTCCTGCTCGTTCTCCTTGCATGAGGCGAGACTGAGCAGCGACAACAGAACAATTGTCAACAGAGAAAGGTATCCTTTCATATCCTTTGTATTTACTTACTCTTTACTAATTTTCTTAAGCAGACTTACAATGCTCACCTTGTCTTCGATGATGCTTGCCAGGTCGCTAATCTTCACACGCTCCTGCTCCATAGTGTCGCGGAAACGCAGTGTTACACAGCCGTCCTGCAGAGTGTCGTGGTCAACGGTGACGCAGTAAGGTGTTCCTATGGCGTCCTGACGACGGTAACGCTTTCCGATAGAGTCTTTCTCGTCATACTGACAGTTGAAGTGGAAACGCAGGTCGTCAATAATCTCACGAGCCTTCTCGGGCAGTCCGTCTTTCTTTACCAGCGGCATTACGGCAAGCTTCACAGGAGCCAGCGCTGCAGGCAACTTCAGTACCACACGTGTCTCACCGTTCTCCAGCTTCTCCTCGGTGTATGAGTGACAGATGATGCTCAGGAACATACGGTCAACGCCTATACTTGTCTCTATGACGTACGGCGTGTAGCTCTCGCCGTCCTGCGGGTCGAAGTACTTGATGTTCTTGCCTGAGAATTTCTCGTGCTGTGACAGGTCGAAGTTAGTACGTGAGTGAATACCCTCAACCTCCTTAAATCCGAATGGCATCTTGAACTCGATGTCGGTAGCGGCGTTAGCATAGTGAGCCAGCTTCTCGTGGTCGTGGAAGCGGTAGTTCTCTGCACCGAAGCCCAGTGCCTGATGCCAAGCCATACGTGTCTTCTTCCATTTCGGGAACCACTCCAGTTCCGTTCCTGGCTTTACGAAGAACTGCATCTCCATCTGCTCGAACTCCCTCATGCGGAAGATGAACTGACGTGCTACTATCTCGTTACGGAAAGCCTTACCTATCTGTGCTATTCCGAAAGGAATCTTCATTCTTCCGGTCTTCTGTACGTTGAGGTAGTTCACGAAGATACCCTGTGC
>ODAJ014764924.1_pt1 | contig 14094 bp, 12 predicted proteins | sample 1539241 | NCBI WGS metagenome assembly ODAJ01 (sample SAMN02144231, study PRJEB22623) | gut metagenome | biome: sheep rumen | host: Ovis aries | place: New Zealand
GTGTCAAACGCCTGCATAGCACTGTAATAAAACGCAAGAGGGAAGGAATGAAGCGATTTTTCATTAAACTTTGCCATAGTAATACTGTTTTAATTGTTAGTGATATGTTTTATTTTTTGAAAGTGCTTGTCCCACATCGGGACGATGCCAAATACTTTTCAAAAGTGCCTTTCCCACGTCGGGACAGCATGTTTTATTTTTAGAAATGCCTTTCCCGTATCGGGACGGTATGTTTTATTTTTCAGAAGTGCCTTTCCCGCATCGGGACGGCCTATTTTTTTTTCAGAACTGCCTTTCCCGCATCGGGACGGCATGTTTTATTTTTCAGAACTATCTTTCCCACATCGGGACGACCTACTTTTTTTTCAGAACTGCCTTTCCCGCATCGGGACGGCATGTTTTATTTTTCAGAACTATCTTTCCCGTATCGGGACGGCAATGGTTAAAAATTTTCGACTACAAAAGTAGTAAATATTTCATTACCCACCAAATAAATAACACTTTTTCTGAAAAAAGTAATAAAATCCCCCCATCTGAGGACATTTTGGGGCACAAAAAAAACCTCCCCGCTGCATTTCCGCATGGGCACAAAAAATCCGGAAGAACACCTTCCGGACTATATAAACGATAACCGATAAACGATAATCGATAATCGATAAACGCTAACCTTTTACTTTACTCCAAACTTATATATTGTTGTCTGTCGATACTGCTCTCCTGGTTTCAGCACTACTGGTGGGAAGTAAGCTCGGTTAGGAGAATCTGGGAAGTGTTGCGCCTCGAAGCAGATAGCCGAGCGGCGAGGTGCCGTGCAGCCGTTCTGTATCTTGTAGCCGTTTGCCCAGTTGTCGGTATAAATCTGTACGCCCGGCTCCGTTGTCCAACATTCCATGGTACGTCCGCTGGCAGGTTCCTCGATGCGGGCAGCAAACGACAGCTCACCGACCTCCTTCTTGTTGAGAACCCAGCAGTGGTCATAGCCGGCACCGTTCTTTATCTGCTCATTGTCGGCATTGATGTCCTGACCGACAGGCTTCTGGGTGCGGAAATCGAATGGTGTGCCGGCAACCTTCAGTATCTCGCCCGTAGGAATAGACGTGGCATCGATAGGCAGGTAGTGGTCGGCATTCACCTCACACAGCAGGTCGTCGATGGTAGGAGTAGGATTGGCAATACCCGCCAGGGAGAAGAAGGCATGGTGTGTGAGGTTGATGATGGTCTTCTTGTTTGTCGTAGCAAGATACTCTATCTTCAGCTCGTCATCATCGGTCCATGTATATTCCACATTCACATGCACCTCACCGGTAAATCCCTCATGTCCGTATGGCTCAACGATATTAAGGGCAAGCGTGTTGTTACTCATCTGCACGGCATCCCACACCTGGGCATGATAGCCCGTAGGTCCGCCATGAAGGGCATTGGGACCATTGTTGATAGCCAGCTGGTAAGCCTTGCCGTTAAGGGTAAACTGTCCCTTGCAGATTCTGTTGCCGAAACGTCCGATAAGGGTTGAGAGGAAAGGTTCTGGGGCATTCAGGAAGTCCTGAATGTTGTCATAGCCCTGTATGACATTCGCAAGGTTTCCGTTGCGATCAGGTACCATCAATGCTACGATGGCCCCACCATAGTTAGTTACTGCAACCTCATGACCCTGATTGTTTTTCAGGATGAACAGTTGTGTTTTCTTTCCGTTTACGGTTGCCTGAAAATTCTTTGCGTCCATGCCGCACTGGTTTTTCATTTCGCTCATTGCTTTTTTGTTTTTGGTCAGTATTATTATGATTATTCTTTTTATTATAGGCACCATGACGCCTTGCGCCACCATGCCGTTTCTTGTTTCTGTTCGCAGTTGTAGAATGTGCCTTGTTAGCCTTATAGTCAGGAGCCTCGCCCAGTTCTGCCGGCAGGACATTCTTCTCTATCTCACGTCCGAGGAATTTCTCGATGCGCTTGAAGAGATATATCTCATCGTCAGAGACAAGGGTAATGGCAATGCCGTCACGCTCCGCCCTTGCCGTCCTGCCTATGCGATGCACATAATCCTCCACATCTCTGGGCACATCATAGTTGATGACCATCTGGATATCGTCAATATCAATGCCGCGAGCCACGATGTCCGTAGCCACCAGTACGTCGATGCTGCCAGACTTGAAACGGAACATCATGTCATCCCGTTCAGCCTGCGAGAGGTCGGAATGCATGGCGCCACAGCTGACATTCTTCTTGACGAGGGTTCTGTATATCTCCTTTACACGCTGCTTCTTGCCAGAGAAGATTATGACGCGCTTCTGCTGGGTCTTGAAGATTTCACCCAGGATGCCTTCCTTCTGCTTTTGATAGCAAACGTATGCCGACTGATGAATCTTCTCGGCAGGCTTGGAGACGGCAATCTTCACATTCAGGGGATTCTTCAAGAGGGTCTTTGCCAGGTTCTCTATCTTTGCAGGCATGGTAGCCGAGAACATGATGGTCTGGCAACTCTTTGGTATCTGCTTGGCAATGGTGAGGATATCATCCGAAAATCCCATATCGAGCATGCGGTCAGCCTCGTCGAGGATGAAGAAAGACAGCTTTGAGAGGTCGATGTTGTCCATCTGCATGTGAGAGATAAGCCGCCCTGGCGTCGCTATCACCACCGAAGCACCCTTCTTGAGGGCTGTCATCTCATTGTTATATCTGTTGCCATCATTGCCCCCATAGACTGCCACGCTGCTGATACCATCGAGATAATAGCCAAAGCCCTGCATGGCTTGGTCTATCTGCTGTGCCAGTTCCCTTGTCGGTGCCATTATGAGGCAGTTGACAGCATCATCAGGAAAGCCGCCGTCATCGAGGCAAGACAGCACAGGAAGAAGATATGCTGCCGTCTTACCGGTACCCGTCTGGGCAACGCCCATAATGTCCCGACCCTCGATTATAGGGTCTATGCAGGCTGCCTGTATGGGGGTACAAGCATCAAAACGCATATCATACAAGGCATCAAGGATATTGTCATTAAGAAGGGTTTCCTCAAAGTATTTCTTTTGTATATCTTCCATTATTTGGTCTAAGTTCCAAGTATTTTAAAAAAGTCAAAGGTCTAAGGAATCACTCCCCTTTCACTCCCTTTTCGTTTTTATTCCATTATCAGTTTTGTCAGCCAGCTGACAAGATAGGCTCCGTAGATAAGAACAATATATCTCGTCACTTTTCCGACTGTTATTGAGACAAATGTTATGACAGGATTAGCCCTCATCAGTCCCAGCAATATTGTTATGGCAGACCCCAGCAAGGGTACAAAGGCAAAGAATCCCATGTAAGCCCCCCTACCCCTCATAAAGCGTCTTGCCCTGTCCATATCCTTTGGTTTTACGTGGAGGTATTTCTCAAACCACTCTTCCTTTCCCATCATGCCCACACAATAGTTGAAGCCAGAGCCAAGGACGTTGCCGATGGTGCCCCATATTATCAGTTCCCACGGATTTACCCCCAATGCCATCAAGGCAAGCATTACCGCCTCCGACGAGAAAGGCAGGAAGCTACCTGCAAGGAACGATGCAATCAACATTCCGTAGGGACCGAGAGTAATCAGATGTTCTATCATGCAAATAACCAGTATGGGAGCATCAACCACAGAGGAGTAACAGCTCCGATGGCGGCAGAATAGAATACTCTGCCATTATTTATCTTCATAGGGCTGTAGAGATACCATATCAGCAAAGGCAATGCGAAGAAAGCCCAACCGCAGGCAATAGTAGCAACCCCTATCGGGAAGCCGCAGCAATATGATTTCTTTAGTCCCCAATGGTCCCTGTACATGGTGCGTGCCATGCTATAACAGAGTATGAAACATATTATGATAATTATTGCTGCAAGCATTTTATCAAAGGTTAATCTTCAATTTTCAATCTTCAATCCTCAATATTTCAAAGGTCTTTTCCGATGTCTCTGCGGAAGTATTTTCCCTGATACTGTATCTTCTGGGCTTCCTTGAAGGACTTTTCGAGAGCCTCAGCCTTATCCTTGCCATAAGAAACAACGCTGATAACTCTGCCGCCGGCTGTTACCACCTGACCATCCTTTATGGCAGTTCCTGCATGGAATACTATGCTGCCCTCGACATCTTTGATACCAGAGATTGGGAATCCCTTTTCATAAGCCTGTGGGTATCCGCCACTGACCATCATTACACAGACGGCAGAGCGTGGGTCGAATTCTATAGTCTTTGTGTCGAGATTCTCATCGGCAACCCCTTCAAAGAGATCTACGATGTCACTCTTTAGACGCAGCATGACACTCTCTGTCTCCGGGTCGCCCATGCGGCAATTGTATTCTATCACCTTTGGCTCACCCTGACAGTTTATCAGACCAAAGAAGATAAAGCCTTTATAGCAGATATTCTCGTCGGCAAGCCCCTTTACCGTAGGCTTTATGATGCGCTCCTCAACCTTTGCCATCCATTCTTTCGTAGCAAAAGGAACAGGGGTAACACTACCCATACCACCAGTATTCAAGCCAGTATCGCCTTCTCCGATACGCTTATAGTCTTTTGCCTCAGGGAGAATCTTATAGTTCTTTCCGTCTGTAATCACAAAGACAGAGCACTCTATGCCACTGAGGAACTCCTCTATCACCACCTTTGAAGACGCATTGCCAAACATTCCGCCCAGCATTTCCTTGAGTTCTTTCTTTGCTTCCTCAAGGGTAGGCAATATCAGCACACCTTTTCCGGCACACAAGCCGTCAGCCTTCAGCACGTATGGAGCCTGCAAGGTCTCAAGGAACTTCAAGCCTTCCTCCAGATGCTCTCCGTCAAAGGTTTCGTATGCAGCAGTAGGAATATTGTGACGCTTCATAAAGCTCTTGGCAAAATCCTTTGACCCCTCGAGTACAGCACCAGCCTTGGAAGGTCCGATAACAGGGATAGCCTTAGTGCGGGCATCACTTTTGAAGTCATCATAGATACCCTTTACCAACGGGTCTTCAGGTCCTACGACAACCATCTTCACATTGTTGTCGAGAACAAAAGCCTTCAAGGTCTCAAAATCGTCAGGTTTTATATTCACATTCCTGCCCTTACCGCCAACGCCGTCTGTTCCGGCATTGCCTGGTGCGATATAAAGTATATCACATTTTTCACTCTGCGCTATTTTCCAAGCCAGCGCATGTTCTCTGCCACCTGATCCCAATAATAGAATATTCATTTTTGCTCTGTATGTTGTGTTATTTTAGAAAATCGTTGAAATATCGTGTTATGTGTTCATGAAGTACAACCGACTGGTGTTTCTTCATATTATGCTCCTCCTCTGGGAATATAAAGAAGTCTGGATATGTGCCAGCCTTGTTACATTCATATATAAAGCTCAGGCAATGTTGTGGCACAACCGTCTTGTCGTTTCCGCCTGTTATGATGAGCAGCCTGCCACTGAGGTCCTTTGCCTTCGACAGCAAGGAACACTTCTCATAGCCTTCCTTATTATCCTGTGGAGTGTCCATATATCGCTCGCCATACATAATCTCATACCATTTCCAGTCGATTACAGGACCGCCAGCCACTCCAACCTTAAAGACATCCTTGTAGTTTGTCATCAGGGAAATCGTCATATAGCCGCCATAACTCCAGCCATGAACCCCAAGCCTGTCCATATCAACATAAGGCAGGGACTTGAGGAATTCCACACCCTTCATCTGGTCCTTCATCTCCTCCTGCCCCATCTGGCGATATATCACCTGTTCAAAATCCTTTCCGCGATGTTCGGAACCTCTGTTGTCGAGGATAAACAATATATATCCCTCTCCTGCCATATATGTCTCCCAAGGACGAGAAGCCCAATGCCATGCAGCCTCGATATTGTGGGCATGAGGACCGCCATACACATATACCACAGTAGGATATTTTTTTGTTTCGTCGAAATCCTTTGGCAACACCATCCTGTAATGCAACTCTGTCTTGCCGTCAGCTGCCGTGATAGTGCCATGCTTGTAAATAGGAATATCATACCCCTCCCAAGGATTTGGAGCCCTGAAGACCTCCTTTCTCTCCCCTGTCTTTACATTGACAGTAGCATAGGCACGGGGAACATCTGGCTCACCCCATATATCAAGTAGCATAGTGCCGTCCTCATTGAGCTTGCCACCATGCACGCCCTTGCCATTATCCAGCAAGGTCATCTTTGCAGTCTTTCCCTTTGCCGGCACTTTACTGAGGTCCAGACGATAGAGATTTCGCTGCACATGGCTCTCCTTGTTGGCAGATATAATAAGGGATTTGGTACTCTTGCTGAATCCTATCATATCCAGAACCACCCATTCGCCCTTTGTAAGTTGGATGAGGTCGTTATCATCAGCAGTTACAGAACCTAAATACAGGTGCCAATAACCATCTTTCTGACTCCAGTAAATATATTTGCTATCGTCCCAAGGCAGGAACGAAATAGGATGCAGGGGCTCCACATACTTATCATCCTTCTCTACAAACAGGGTAGCCTTCTTCTTACCAGTTGCCACATCATAGGCATCCAGATGCGACTCTGTCTGGTCCCTGTTCAATTCTATGAGGTACAATGTCTTACCATCAGGAGCCCAGGAGATATTAGTAAAATACCTATCTGTGACATCTCCCAAATCAAGATAATGAGGTTTCAGGTTATTCTCATCAGACAATTCCAGGATACCGATAGTAACCTTATGGCTTTTGCTGCCTGTCATAGGATATTTATCAGGCTCATACTTTGCTTCATAGCCGGCAATACTCACCTGCGGATAGTCTGTCACCATAGACTGATCCATACGATAGAAAGCCACCTTGCTCCTGTCTGGAGACATAAAGATACCTGTATTTATGCCCCATTCGTTTCTATGGACAGACTCACCATATACTATTTCCCGCGAACCATCTGTTGTGACTTGTTTCTCGTCTGACTCTGCAGAAAACCTCACATATATATTATGGTCACGAGATATTACCTGGGGATATTTCTCGGCATCCTTTTCTTCCGACTCTATAAGTTTGTTTCCTTTCCACTTATAGTGCTTGCGGACTGGTGACATGGAGGCATAGTTCTTGCCACCAAAGTTTAGTTCCTCAAGTGTAAGTCGTTTCTGTGCCATCATATTAACAGGTATGTAACTCAACAACAGCAGACATAATATTATGCTTCGATACCTTGTCATCTGTCATTTATCATCATTTCTTTTCTGAAAAAACTTTTTCCTGTCAGCCTGTCTCTCTTCTCTTGATTTATAATTGTCTTTACTCCTAAACTGACGCTCATCCCTGTCTCGGTGGAACTTGGAACCTGAACCCTGGAACTTCCTGTCCCTGTCCCTATCTCTTCCCCTGTCACCATCCTTGTCCCATTCTCTGCGCTCACGTTGCGGACGTTGTTTCTTCAAGGATTGGAATTCGAAAGACAAGATGTCTGCCTCTTCATTGCTGGCACGTTCTTCACGCATCTTGGCATAGTCGTATTTCTGCCAACCTCTACGTTTCTCTGCCATTTTTCTCTTCTCTTCCTCAGTCTTTACAATGCCTCCTTCCTCTCGGAAGTTTTCAAGGCGTCCGTCGAACATGAGGTATTTACGGTATTCACATTCCAAGGAGCCATTATACATAGGGATTCTCAATGAAGGCTTCAAACCTATCTGGGCAAAACATTCCTCCTTATAAGATAATATCCATGCCTCGCAGCCCTTGAAATGATGCTTCAGCTGTCTGCCAATCATCTTGTATGTCTCCAACAGGTTTGGAGTAGATATGCGCTCGCCATAAGGAGGATTTGTGACAATCACAGCCAGACGGTCGCCTGAGAGATTTTGTTCCATATACTGGTCAGGATTTGGCAATCCCTGCATATCAGCAAAATCCTGCTGCTCTATCGAGATATCCTTTAGCAAGCCTGCAGCCTTCACATTTGCTTTGGCAATATTCACAGCCTTGAAATCTATATCGTAGCCATAGATATGGTGTGAGAACTCCCTTTCCTGGGAATCATCATTATATATCTCATCAAACAGTTCTCTGTCAAAGTCAGGCCACTTCTCGAAGGCATAGCTCTGACGGAACACTCCGGGTGCTATGTTGCGTGCTATCAAGGCTGCCTCTATAAGCAATGTGCCGGAACCGCACATAGGGTCTATAAAATCGGTCTCGCCCTTCCATCCTGTCATCATTATCATGCCGGCAGCCAGCACCTCATTCAACGGGGCATCGACCTGTTCCTGACGATATCCCCTGCGATGAAGAGACTCACCAGAAGAGTCGAGTGAGATAGTACCCTCTGAATGTTTTTTGCCATTTTCGTCTGTGCGTTCTCCGATATGAACATTAAGGCGGACATCAGGGTCAGTAATGGAAATGCTTGGGCGGCGACCAGTCTTTTCCCTGAACTGGTCAACAATGGCGTCTTTTACCTTATAGGTGACAAAGCGGGAATTATTGAAACTATCAGAATACACCACAGAATCGACAGTAAATGTCTTTCCCTCAGCAATATATTCGCTCCAGTCTATTTCTTTCACAGCATCATACACATCGTCAGCCCCTTTAGCCTTAAAGGTCTTTATAGGCTTCAATATGCGTATAGCAGTACGCAATGCGAAGTTAGCACGATACATCAATGCCTTATCTCCCTTAAAAGAGACTACACGACAACCTTTTACAATGTCTTCTGCTCCCAACTCGGTAAGTTCTTGAACCAGAAGATCTTCAAGACCCATAAAAGTCTTAGCTATCAATTCCACGGTATATGAATATTTATTTGTTAACTATTTTGCTTTGCGGAGCCACATCTTGGGTAATCCATTGGTTGGCACCTATTATACTGCCTTTACCTATTGTTATACGACCCAGTATTGTAGCATTACTATATACTATGACATCATCTTCCAAGATAGGATGACGTGGTATTCCCTTGATGGGATTACCATTCTCGTCGAGCGGGAACGAAAGAGCCCCCAAGGTAACACCCTGATACAGTTTCACATTGTTGCCGATGATAGCAGTAGCGCCTATCACCACGCCAGTACCATGATCTATTGTGAAATGGTTGCCTATCTGTGCAGCAGGGTGTATGTCGATGCCTGTTTCTGAATGTGCCAATTCTGTCATTACGCGAGGAATAAGGGGAACATCCAATTCATATAACACATGTGCCATGCGGTAATTGACAAGAGCCCTGATGACAGGATAACAGGATATTATCTCTTCATAAGACGTTGCTGCAGGATCACCATTATAAGCAGCCTCTACATCCATAGCGAGCAGTTTACGTATTTCGGGCATCTTTGCCACCAAGGCGCAAACCTTATCCTCACATATACCCTGTTTACGCAGCAGGGACGAGAAGCGTTCCAGCGAAACACCTATAAAATAGCCTACATTTTCTTTTGTTACCTTCGAATGGCCAAAATATCCAGGGAACAATATGCTACGTGCCAGTTCTATAACCTCCTGCATCATTTCGTTTGATGGCAGAGGATGACTGCAATCTTTATTTTCCGGAAACAGATTCTCAAGACTTTCGGGGGTGGATAAAGCCTTTACTGTCTGTGTTATAATTTCATTCTCCATATTTCTCAATAAACAAATAACTCATGCCCTCACCTCTTACTTCTCACCTCTTACCTCTCACCTCTTACCTCTCCTCTGTTCCCTTAAGAATAATGCTTGTTGCTCCAATGGTAAACAATGTACCATCTGTGATAATTCGCCTTTCTTTGTCGCCAAGTATTTTGTTATCCACGAAAGTACCTGTATTTGAAGGACCATCCCTAAGGATATATTTTATTTTCCCTTCATCATCTTTTGAAACATTGACAACACAATGGTTCATATCGATGCTGGGGTCATCTGTACGAATAGGACAATGGCAGCGACTATCTTTCATATATCGCCCAATGACATTATCCCCCATGTGCAACGGAAATTCTTGCTTGTAATGGAACACATTCTCAATGACAACAATGCTTCCAACATTTTTTTCTTTTAATTTTATCCCGAACTGTTTACCGCACTCGGTACACTGAAACACCAAGGTTTTTCCTCCCTGGTACTTCGTCTCGTCAAAAACTATGTAATTATTGCATTTAGGACAGCGAATCCTTTTCATGAACAACTTTTTCCTGTTCGTGCTCTTCCACTACCTTCTTCATGTCATCATATGAAATGTTGACCGTAACCGAAGTAGGGGCAGCAGTAATAATCTTTGTAGTCTTGGTATTCTCCCTTACAGGAGCAGCAGTTTCTGTCTCATGTGATGCCTGAGCCTGCTCTTGTACCTCATTATAATTAGCAGCCTTCTCAAACTGTGCTATCTCTTCTTGTGTGACAGCCACATTATGAGTTGTTGGCGATTCTATGATAGAATTTATCACGTCCGACGAAAGTATTGAAGCCTGAATAACCTTTGTCTTATCGCTGCCATTACCTACAGGCATTGATATGAACGAGAAGCCTACAAACACTGCCACTGCAGCTGCCGCCACCTTTCTGAGTGGCGAATGAGGAGCATGCAGATGCTGACTGAATGGAGACATAGAGATTATGCGGGCTGCACTCTTGGCTGGCTCTTGCTCAGCCTTATTGTGAAGCAATTTGAATTCAAAAGAGTTGAGACCAAACAGATTTGGTGTTGCAATCCCAGCCATATCAGCCTCAAAGCCCAAAGTGCTGTCTTCAAGCTGTGTCAAGGTACCGATACCATGAAAATAATACTCGCCTTCTTGCTGCAATTGAATCTGTATCTGGCGAACATCATTCTCTATGATCTTCTGTGCCTCTGGTATGCTTATATCCAACGTTTCAGCATAAGACTGCAACAATAATGTATCATACGCCACTTTGTCAACAACAAAATCGACTACTCTCTTTGGCGGATAGAACAAACCGGTCGATTCCATGTACTCAGCAGCAACGTGAGTTACATTGAACACTCCAAATGATGGAATTGCCACCCTATCATTTGTCAACAGCAGTCTCTCAATGTGTTTTGATATGTTATTGCGCATAATGCTTATTTTATATTTTAGGTACAATATATTATATTGTGTATGTGTACTTATATCTCGTTGAAAACTTTTGCAAAGGTAATGAAAAAAGCGATAAGGGCAACAAAATGAGTCTTATAAGAGGGTAATTTAAACTTTTTTCAGAAAAATGTTTTCAAAAATTTTGCTGCTAAATATATTTTTATTATTTTTGGGCTCTTGATTTTAGTATAACTCCAAAACACACACATAAAACTATGAGATTTGCTGATATTCAAATGCTTCGCTACAACCTTCCAGGCTTCGAAGCACTCTCTGTAAGCCAAAAGGCATATATTTATTATCTTTCAGAAGCCACATTGTGGGGAAGAGACATTACTTTTGACCAATTCGGGAAATATAATCTCTTAATACGCAGAACATTAGAGACTATTTACAGAAGTAAATTACAGGGTTCAAAACAAGCTTCTGACGAGTCAGGAAGCAGTACAGAAGCTACTGCATTGGAGACTTATCTGAAGCGTGTCTGGTTTTCAAACGGCATATACCATCACTATGGATGCGAGAAATTTGTGCCTGAATTTTCTCAGGAATACTTTATAAAAGAGGTGCGCAGTATCGACGACTCCCTCCTCCCCTTACCCAAGGAACAGCTGCTGAGCATCATCGTTCCTGTGATATTCAATCCAAACATACTTCCAAAGCGTGTAAACAAGAATGACGGTGAAGACCTGGTTGCAACCTCTGCATGTAATTATTATGAAGGACTGACACAGGAAGAGGTTGAGAATTTCAGCCATCAACACCCGCTCAATTCCACCCTTCGCAAGATTGACGGTGAGATAACAGAAGACGTATGGCATATCGGTGGAAAATATGGCAAGACCATAGAGAAAATCGTTGAGAACCTTCTCAAGGCACGGGAATATGCAGAAAACGAGCAGCAGAAGAAAGTCATCGACCTGCTGGTAGAATATTATCACTCTGGTGACGCAAAGGTATTTGATGACTACTGCATAGAATGGATAAAGGAGACAAGCGGACGCATTGACTTTGTCAATGGCTTCATAGAGGTTTATGGCGACCCATTGGGCATCAAGGCATCATGGGAAGGCATCGTAGAGTATAAGGATATAGAGGCATGTCGTCGCACCCAAGCCATCAGCGACAATGCACAGTGGTTTGAAGACCATTCGCCCGTTGCCAAGCAGTTCAAGAAGGAAAAGGTGCGTGGTGTCATAGCCAATGCCGTATGTGCTGCCATGATAGGCGGAGACGAATATCCTTCTACCGCCATAGGCATCAATCTGCCAAACGCTGAGTGGATTCGTGCCCAATATGGCTCCAAGAGCGTCACTATAAGCAATTTCATGAAAGCCTACGACGAAGCATCCAAGGAGAGTGGCTTCCTTGAGGAATTTGTCTCTGATGCCGATACCATCTCCATGATACGCAAATACGGTGAACAGTGTGACAGCCTGCATACCGACCTTCATGAGTGCCTGGGACATGGTAGCGGAAAACTGCTGCCAGGTGTCAGCCAAGATGCCCTGAAAGCATACGGAAATACCATAGAGGAAGCTCGTGCAGACCTCTTTGCCCTCTATTATATTGCTGACGAAAAGCTCCTTAGCCTTGGGCTTGTTCCTGATATGGAGGCTTATAAGGCAAGCTACTATACATATCTCATGAACGGCTTGCTGACACAGGCAGTACGCATCAAGGAAGGCTCTAACTACGAGGAAGCCCACATGCGTAACAGAGCCTTGATAGCCAACTGGGCACTTCACCATTCCAATGGCAATGTGGAGATTTGTGAGAAGACCTCTGCCGACGGCTCTAAGAAACATTATGTTGTCATCAATGACTATGAGGAATTACGCAAATCGTTCGGCATCCTCCTTGCAGAGATACAGCGCATAAAGAGTGAAGGAGATTATGAAGCGGCACGCAACATGGTGGAAACCTACGGAGTGAAAATCGACCCTACCCTGCATCATGAGACCCTTTCTCGATACAAGAAACTAAATATCGCCCCATACAAAGGATTTATCAATCCAAAGATGACCCCTGTTTTCGACGAGCAAGGCAAGATAAAAGACGTTGTCCTCGACTTCACAGAGACGATGGAACAGCAGATGCTACGCTATTCCACCGACTATTCATTGTAATATCATTCCCCCTGACAACAAAAAACATGAAGAAATTTATTATCATTGCAGCGGCAGCAGCGGTTGTATCTTGTGGAAACAAGCAGCAGCCCTCAACATACCGGCAGAATGATTCTTTTGTAGCGACAGCAGATTCCATTGTCAAAGAAGAACCTGCAGACAACCAAACCAATCTGAGTGCCAAAGCTATAGAAAAGATACAAGACTTCTACAGAAATTACGTTTTCGGCAATGAAGCAATGACTCGCGAAGTTGCTTACAAGTATTGCACTAAGAGTTTAGTCAAGAAACTGGCTGATGATTACGACTATGATGGTGAAGGCTATGCAGTATGGGATTTCCGTAGTGGTGCCCAAGATGGAGATAGTGACGTGCAGGAAGTAACCAGCATAGAAGAGTTGGTTGAAAACACATATAAGGTCACATATAATGACATGGGACACATAGGAGTCTGCATTATATCAGTTGTTCCTGAAGGAGATGACATCCTATTCAATGAGATTGAAAATAAGCACCAATAATATCTATCAACGATTACTTTGTCCGCTTGGTCATACTCCAGTGCCCGTGCAGTCCATTAATCTCGTACATTTTCCTTTGTCCATCAGCCATCTTCAGCTCCCCATCCCTGTACCAACTTCGCACGTGCCTCGTTGTTGAACTTTGTGGCGATATACAGACACTCCGTCTTGGAGAGAACGTAGCAGGATCATGTACGTCCTGTAAAGTCTTTGTAAGTACTGAGTCCAAATCTGGACTGAGTGATTTTTCCCATGCTGGTTCCATGTTTCGGATGGCTTGTAGCAACCTCTGAGAAGCAGCAACTTTGCGTGTACCTCGTCATTTGTGGCGATATACAGACACTCCATCTTGGTGAGAGAATAGCAAGGGCGAAGTTGTCCTTTTTTGTCTCGATATTCAACCAGGGAAAAATTTCCCCCGTTGACTTTCAGCCATG
>ODAJ012148833.1_pt1 | contig 14081 bp, 14 predicted proteins | sample 1539241 | NCBI WGS metagenome assembly ODAJ01 (sample SAMN02144231, study PRJEB22623) | gut metagenome | biome: sheep rumen | host: Ovis aries | place: New Zealand
ATCCACATTGGCTTGTTTACCAGTGCTCAGGTCGTCGAGACAACGAACACGATAGCCCATCTTTAGAATGGCCTCACAAATATTAGAACCAATGAAGCCTGCTCCACCGGTAACCAAGAACAATGTATCCTTGGGAAACTGTAATTCTTTGTACGTCATAAATATATTTGATTGTATTGTTTACTTTAATTGCTAATAAAACAGGTCGCTCGCGCGTGAGAGCAAAAGCCTCTTATATATTACATTTGTTTCGCTTTCATTTTTCCTCACAAACACCCCATTTGTCACCTCAACCAGCCTTGGGAAATCTACTCCGTTGTTGAAATGTTGCAATATATACTCCACAACAGCTTTTATCTTCTGTATTTGGTCTATTGTTTTCATTTTATATTATTTGTCGTATTCTTTGCTATTCTCTTGTTATTTACTGAAGTTGAAGACACTTAAATATTATTGAAGATTAAAGATTGAGAATTGAAAATCTATTCTGCTCCCATGAGTGGGATATACATATTGAATTATTCGTTTATTGTTTGGAGTCTTCTTTCCTCACACGCTTTACCGTATGCTTAATTTTGCCTATGATAAAATTTATTTCTAACGAGCCTTCTGTCTCTTGCGTCTGTAGGTCTGGCATTACAATATCAGTGAGCACTTCACCAAAGTGCTGCATCTTGGTCTTCTGCTTCTCTTTATCGGTTTCTTTGTGCAATTCGAGTAATTCATGCTTCAAAGTCTGCACCTTGTCAAAGGTCTCTACAATAGCTATTGTAGCATCTGCTGCCTTATCGGATTTCAAACATGTAGCAAGCATATACAAGCCTTTGCGAGTAAAGGCTTTGAAATTGAATTTACTATAATGACCTTTTCCTTCTTTTCGCTCTAAGGTCAAAAACTTTGATCTTAGAATATTGGACTCTTCTTTGGACAATTCAATTACATAACCTTCAATAAACTTTCGAGGATTATTGCGAACTGCTTGATTCACCTCTCTGGTTTCTATTCCATACAATGCAGCCACATCAGCATCGGCTATCACATCCGTACTACGAATTGAAGATTCACCTTATGGCTTTATCGCTTTTCTGCACGCAAACTTTCCTCAAAGAATGTATAATCCTTTGAGGTTTAGAGAGTTAGCGATGCAGCACCGAAAACTTGGGAAATTTCGGCACCTTTATCGGTACAAAGGTAGAAAAAAAAAGTGATTCTCAAAAGAAAAATCACCTTTTTTTACGATACGTGAACTACGTTCACTACGATACGCTGACGCTACGAAAACGAAAACTCAAAAAACTGACCACGAATTCACACGGATGGACACGGATATTAAGATTAAAACGACAACTTGGACAGGATTAGGACAAAAACAGAGAAAACCCTTTTTGTAGGATTGATACTCTCTTGAGTATTGTTGCTATATGCATAGCCCTACTTGTAAGTAAACTTCCAGATAGGGCTCTACTAAATATCAACACCCATACTGGGCTGTAATCCTACAAAAAGAAAAACCCCGCTCCGTGAGCGGAAAAACCAGTGATGACAACATTAAAATAATGATAAATAATACTTACCATCTACTACTTTCATTCCAGTAGGGGTACAAATTGTCCCCCTACAGGCATCAAGTTCGGGATCACGTTTGCTCATACTGCCATCCTCGGCACGGGATTTCAACTGGTTACAATTTGTAACCGTTTCATCAAACGAACTGAAGTGCGTATTTTGCTGTCAACTGTCACAAAATAACGGTTAAGAATTGAGTATCAGGAGATTGCAACGATGACACTTGCATTTTTGCTGTCACAAAGTGTCATTTGGTGTAATATAAGTATCATTGCTGAATGTTTGGGGATTGTTACATAGTATTAGATTGGTGTTGCTGTGCTTCTCTAACCAATCCGACCCGGATTGGTGATTAAATGCAATGCTTCTGCGTGCAGAAACGAAACTTTTTACTACCAATCCGGCTCGGATTGGTCAAAGAATGACAGTTAGTGATACTTGATGACACTCTTACAACTGCTGTCATTATGCTTCCATATTGAATAACAAAGAGTTACGCCGCTTTAGTGACAGGTGACACTTTATAGCGTAACTATTCTGTATGCAGCGCCTCGAGAGGTCTTTTTATGCTCGTAGCCCATAGACTTCAGGAGCTTACCCATAGCCATGATGGAGCCGTTTGTCATCTTGGTTTCGGTATATTTGCCTGTTATGACATTCATTATATCGACAAGCAGCATGTATGCGGCATTGGCAGGGGTTTCTTTGACTGGCACAAATGTCTTGGCTATCATAGTGGGGAAATCGAGCACTTTCTGATATTTCTCGTTGCTTTGCATAATGCGAGCATTATCTCTGTCGCTGAACCAATAGCGCTCTCCCCTATCGAGTTCTCTCTTCAACTGGGCATATATCTGTTTGTAGTTCAGTTTTCCGCTATTGTCGATGGTGTCGGCATATACACAGACAAAGCGTCGCGAGCCTGTAGGGTCGGTCAGTGGATGGAGGTTGTTAGTGGTAGCGATGAATGATGCGAATCGCTGACGCTGTTCCATCTTCTTGCCGTATATTGCGCGCATCTTGACATCGTGCTTGGAGAGCAGATATTTCAAGATTGGCTGCTGACTCCTTGAGAGGGCATCAAACTCGTCGATGTTTATTAGGGCAAGTGAGGACATGCTATCGTAGATATCCTTCTCATTCTTCAAGGGCAGGTTGTCGTTGTAATACCTCTGCAGTTCTTCTGGCAACAGTTTGCGACAGAATGTAGTCTTGCCTGAGCCTTGCGGACCTATCAGCAGGGGCACTATCGCGTTGCCATGCTGGGTGTTAAGGTGCAACCATTGAGCCACCATAGAGAGCATCCACTTATGAAAGTGGTCGGCCCAATACTTATCATCGGTCTTCACCCTGTTGGCTAATGAGGTGATCCTGTCTTTTCCATCCCATCTGGGCAGCTGGCTGATATATTCCATCAGGGGCTCATAGGTTGGTATCAGCGAACTCTCCAAATAGCGATTCAGATCCCTATCCCACGAATCCACACCTGCCTTCAAGGCATTGATAGTCATAGTCTTGCGCGTCTTATCGTCGAGTTCTCCAAAACTATACAATCCACCCAGCTGTCTGTATTCAGGAGTGTTGGTCATCACATTAAGTCTCAGCTCATAATGTTCCTTCATATATGCCTCTGTCTTGAAGGTCAGCAAGGCAGAGTTCTTCATATACTTCAGAGGAATCTTCTTGAGATATTTCTTGAGATAGGCTGTATGAAACACCGCCTTTATTGCATCATCGCCAATGCTGCTAAACACGTATTGCATGCCAGCCATCCTGGCAGAGAACTCCTGCGACAATCCCATTCTGTTGCAGCCATCGGCAAGGCCTTCCAAGACGGATACAGCATACAGTTCGTCATCCTTCTGGTCGCGATATTTCTCCAACATCTCGTCCAGACAGCAATGAAAACGCTTCAGCTTGCTGTCAGCCTCGCTCATGCCAGGTACTTCCTGCGGATTGTTATAGTCGATACTCATGGTTAAGGGATTATTTCTGTCGCTCTACTTTGATATTCTCGCAAAATTCGTACTGGAGGGTCTTGTCATGCCTGCGATGGCTGGAAGGGAGGAATTTGCAGACTACACGACGTATATGATGGCGGATGTTGAACTGCTTGGGATTATCCACGCATTCGCTCTCAACTGCAAGGTGGAAACGTCCGATGTCTTCAATATCTACAGTCCTACCCTCGGCAAGATGAAATTTCATCAGGTTCTTCAGTTCAAGAACGACCTTTTTCACTTGCGCTTCAGTTGCCGAACTATGCTCCTGTGCCTCCTTCATCAGTTGTTCGAGTGTCACTTCACCCTGCGGAATTGCCTTAGCGTAGTATTTGCCGTAGTTTGGACTACTCTTTACGTTGTTTTGCAACAGCTTTACTCTTACTGCCATTTTCAGATGCTTATTTGTTAACTCATCCTACCACTTGACACTTTATAGTCATAAATAAGTGCCGTATGTTATTACTTTTTTTATATATTGACCACGGATTGCACGGATGATAGGGATGCGAATAGTTTAAAAGTGAAAAGTTTGCTCGTAACGGTTAATTCTTACGAACACTATCTACGACGAATACCATATCGCTTCTTTTCTTTCGTAGAGAAAAGGTCTGATGTTTCCAGAATATTGAATATTTCTCTACGATCTGTCTCATTCAGGAATCCAAAGAATTCTCCCTGTTTAAGACGTTCTATTGGAATGGAGAATAACTCACCACAATCCACAAAGCTATTATATTTTAGGAACTCTGGGTAATCTTCTTGTTTCAATTCATATTGAGCCGTCATATATTCTTCAGAATACTCTGCCTGGGGATTCATTTTTGTATTCACTAACACAGAACCAAAACAAAGAGCTGTATTGTGATCAACCCCGATGATAATCAAACGCTTGGGTTTCTCCTTTCTGCCATCCTTGAACGTCAGACCATCTGACTCAGATAGGATTGTGCGGATAAGTGCTCCCACAGCTATGCGCTCATCGGTCACCTCACGCTGCTGGCGCTTATACTCTTCTTGAAGTTCCCTTAGATCTGTCATTGTAATGCCATGCGATTGAGTTGACGTTCTTTTACAACCTTCAGCATATCCTTGCTGGCACCACCTGCAGCCGCCATATCATACAGCGAGATCTTCGTGTCCTCGCCCGTACGCTCCGTCTGCCGTACAGCCTTCTGCCAAGCCTTGTCATGCGACATCTCAGACAAGTCGAACGATGCAATATCCTTACATTTTTCTATCCACTTGTCAAGCATTCGCACGTTGCTGCGTGAAAGTTCGTCCATATCACACTGCACGCCCTCTGCAAGCGTCACCACTTGATGCCCATCACTATCCGAAAGAGACAATTCTGATGCAAAACTATGCAGTTCGTCGGTCACATCAACAGTCTTACCCTCCGCAACACGCAACACCTTGTAAGTGAGCGATGGCACGGGACCATGCTTGCGTGCAACAAAACTCTCATTGATCAATGGAGATCCGTATATAGCCAGATGCTCTTCTTGAGCAAAGTACATTACTTTAAACAGATGTATATAATCGACACCTTCACTGAACTGTTGAAGAATATACTCTACAACAGCTTTTATTTTTAGTATTTGGTCTAAAGTTTTCATATTATATCACTGTATTCTTTGCTATTCTTTTGTTATTTACGCTATTATTTGGCAATTTGGAAAAAAATTAGAGGGAACCTCTGGTTCAAGGTTCATGGTTAATGGTTAATGGTGACGAATGGTTAACTGTTAATGGTTCATGGTTCATGGTTTTTCCATACCTAACTTGATTCGCACAGTTTTCACGATAGAAGTAAGTATCTTCAAAATCCTAGTGATATCATTCTCCAGTGACTCAAACAGTTTGTCATCCAAGTAACCATTGTCATGCAACAAATTTAACCAATAGTCGGTTTCATCTGCCTCTTTATAGGCTATTGACATCTTGCTTAAGAAGTCGGCTTCAGATTGAGCATGCTTGCTCTCCCTAACATTGGCGCCTATTGAGGTGCCACTCCTATATATCTGCTTAGACTGTACGTATTCTTTGTATTCTGAATCTTCTGTTAGATATTGGAACAACCGAGTGATTCGACATCCAAAGTCATATGAAAGCTCGTGAATAGAGGCGGTAGCTTTTGCTTCCTCTGTCATCAGAGGAGCCAAACGGCGACGTTTTCGGTTCATGACGACCTTGGTTCATGGTTAAAGATTCACGGTTAAGGGTTGTTTTGCCTTTACCGTTGAACTTCTTGTATGTATTCTTTTCGTATGGCATGATTTATTGGTTCACGGTTAAGGGTTCAAGGTTAAAGGTTGAAAACTCCCACTTGTTAAAAGGTTGCTTGCCAAATCATTATCTCACTTTGTCTATTTATACATTATCAAGAATGAGAGAGTTTTTATTTAAGCGAACACGGATTGAACGGATTAAACAAAGGGGTCTATTCACTATATTTCATTCCGAGATTCTCAACGAATTTTTTTTCTTTTTGACAAATAATATCATATCTATCCTGTAAAAAGCTCTTGATGTCGCTGATGTTAGTCAAGAAAGAATAGTTTCGTGGCATGAAAAATGCTTCACTTAGAATTTCGTCAGATTTCATCAGTATGGGCAAATCATAAACAGACCACCTTACTTTCTTCTCGGATCCAAAGAAAGGGATGATATTACCTGCTGTTGAATCCACATCTGGAGTTATTTTTTTTAGATTCAGCCCCCCGGTATGCGGTCCTGTCTTTGTAACATTCTTATAATGATTTAATTCAAACAAGAACAATGACTTACAACGAACAGAGGATAAAGAAATTTTTTCCGGCACATTCAACGTGGTAAATATTTGTTTCCCATTATCCATAAATACTATTTCATCTTTCTTCCCATTCAAATAGTCTAAGAACTGAATGAATGCTTTTCGCTGATTTGAGAGAGAATAAATTGTGAAATAGTTAGAATAACTAGTAATCCAAAACCATCTCTTCATCGCACTAATCTGCCCTTTTGAAGGGTTTTTCAATATCTTGAAGAATATCATCAAAAAGATGAGTTGAGTATTATATGGCAATAATTTATAGTCAATCACATTCAACTCTTGATAGAGGAATTTTATTGCTTTTTCAATATATGGTGTCGTTTGTTTCACTACATCAGCAAAATCAGGCCTTCTCGCCAATTTTTCTATGTTGGATTGATCAAAATACATTCTGTTATCAAAAGAACTCTGATAACAACGAAAAAGAGCTGAGCGAGAGATTCCTTCAAAATTGTATCGCTTCAGGCGTAACTTTAAGTTGTCAATTTCAAGCGCAAATCTAAAGTCCCCATCATAGGCTAAAGCATTAACCATCCAGTCTGGAGAAATCTCTGTTCCTTTGGAATTAATTCTTGAAAATATATCTACGGCATCGTCCAGTTCAGCATTTGTAACTTCAATTACAGCCATTTTGTAGTCAACTAAACTGCGAGAAAATGCATCTGCCCTATCAAGATATGTCTCCAGAATATCTTCATCTACAAAAGGTTCAATATTCTTCCTTGAATAACGACGAAAGTCCATTGTACTCATGAGAATATAAACCGGAACCTGACACGGTTTGGGAATCCTACCACCCATATATATGAATGATTCGTCATCTAAATCGTAGTACAATTCAAAATAATCATTATGCAACTTCGCATCATAACGTAAACTGGATTTCTCTGGATTCGTCAAGCATCCAAAAAGTGAAGAAAGACGCTGATAGCCATCAAGAACATATATTTGTTGACCCTCATTTGCAGGAAGTATATAACTACCTATTGGTTTACTATCCCATTCTTTTTTCTCGCGAGGTCTCCATAACAAAACGGAGCCTATAGGATAATTATTTTTTATACTATCAAATAACTCACGAATATTGCTACGCTGCCATACAAACTCTCTTTGAAATGGAGGTATCTGAATAATGCCTTGACGCAAATCGTCAAGGATTTTGGACATACTACGTATCTGAGTCTCTATGTTGATTGATTTCTTCATCTTAAGAAAGGTTAAATAAGCGAACAAATTTTATTTGCTATATCTTCTAATTCAAGCGGATTACTTTGATGTCTCGTACGATTAAGCATATTACCCCTATACACACTCACCTCGTCTGTGAATTTTTTAGGAAACTGAGTTTTAAAATTTCCGATTTTCAAACCTGTCTCTAAATGCAGGAAATTACCAGGTGATAAATTCTTATACAACACCTGTTCTTTTTGTGGAAGGAATCCCCTTACATAAGATTTCTTGCGATTCTTGATATCTTTCTTAAGCAACTTGGATTCTTTCACTCTAACCTTTTTCTTATCTTCTTTGCATAAATCTGCGCAGAATCCCTCAGCAATGCTAATAAAATCTTTCTGCTCGGCCGTTAATGTCAGATAGGCTTCTATCCAACCCTTTGTTTCTTCATTTTTAAGGGTGTTCATCGCCTCGTCAGGCATATAGTTTTCCATACAACGTTTCTCCAAAACATGGTAGGGAACGCCCCATTCTTTCATTTTTTCCTTTAATCTTTTATACTTTACATCTGGCTCTTGGTCGGACGGATATCGACGATCTCCATCTAAAAGCACAAAGCAATGCAAGAACTTCTGCCGTTCTCCCGAATAACCTCGCTGGGCAAACAGAAAGTTCTTTACGTTAGTGCATCCTCCAGCATTCTCAAAGCGAATCCATCCCTCATTAACATGCCTCATCAACTCACCAGACGGGTCAAACAACCGAAATATGGTCTTTATAAAATGTGAATCATTCAAGCCATTTTCCAATATAACCGACAGAGGTTGCATTAGATACGAGATAGCCTCTGTTGGAGAGAACACCTTGTCATGTTGTTCCAATTCTCCACCACACTTTACTTCGCACCCCACATCAGTAACCGATGCAAAAATACTATGAGCAATCACCTGTTTAATGATTTCCTGCTCAGACTGTATCAGCTTCTGATAACTATCATAATTCAAAATTTCGCCATCGAACAACATCAGTTCGTAACGATGCTTATACAAAATTATGTGCAACAAAAAACTTAACTCCAGCAAACGGTCGGCATCTTTAGCCTCTTCAAATACACTCTTGTCGATTTTAACTTTCATTGTTTATCCATCTGTGCTTGACGCAAGGCTAAAGCCTCACTAAGGGTTTCTTTGAACATTTTTTCGGGCCAGCCTACAACGTCTCCATTATCTTTAATTGTCACTTCACGTAATGTGCTACTGCTGGTATTCGCATCATAGTCAACATAGTACAAGGCAACATCTTCACGTTTCAAAACACCTCTGGCAATAAGGGTTCTTAACCGTATCATCAAATTAAGCGAGTGTGTTTCCACAAGAAAACGCTTACTTGTATCAATTACAGCTGCCGTTGCTATCAATTCACCCAACTGTGCATGGGCAGAGGGGTTAAGATGAGTTTCTGGCTCTTCTAAAACAACTAACGTGGGGTTATCATATTTCCTGTAAGCAGCAACAACAATTGGAAGAGACTGTTGTATCCCAAAACCTGTATCACAAATATTGTTACTTGGCAGATTATCATTTCTGAATTCTATGCTGAAAACAGGATATCTTGACTTTCCGACTTCTAATCTCCATCCTCCAAAGTGTTCCTCATACCACTTTGAGACACTATCCAGCAATGGATGAACTGCATTCTGAGAATCTTGGATTAAATAGGTGTAGGCATTTTGTCCATCAATACCAGACATAACATTAGGATGGTCATCCAATGAGAAATAACGTTCTGGTATCCATCTTACAGGACCTATATAATCAATACTCATCTGCAACTGTTGAAGTGCAGACCTCACCCACTCTTGGTGCTCACCCTCTTGAGGGATTATACCACGGAAAGAGTATGGAACTCCTGTTCCTTTTTCACGAAGTACGCTTTCGTCATCAGATGTTATCTCTAATACGTTTTGATTATTCTCTATTGTTAACTCTTCAAGTCTCGAATGAGATGTTCCAGCCTGATTTTCTGCAATAAAAGTCAAACTAACGTTCATCTCGCCTTTATCGTCACCAAACTTTAAGCCCACAGCGTGATTTCCCTTTCCATAAACGACATCACGATATTCGTCGCAAAGAGTCATACCACTGACATCCCTCTTTGAGAACACCTCATCAGAATCACAACTAATGGCACTACGAATAAGCATTGGCAACTTCAATACTGCACTTTTACCTGTATTATTTCTGCCAAACACAACAGTAAGCGGAGCTAATTTTAAAGTCTGCTTTCCTGAAAATATTCTATAATGTTCAAAATCTATATACGATAGCATAAAATGTATTGAATTATATAATTATTGAAACTACATCGCTTTATGTCCTCCAGTTGTGGTGTAGTTGACTTTACCACTAACTGACACCTTCATTAATTGTGGAAGGATTTAACGATTGATTGCAGCCATCTGTGCCCAAAGCATTCTTCTCTAAATGTTAACTGTTAATCTGCGTCTTTCTATACGATATTCGAAAAAGAAATGGGGACAGCTACATCTTTTATCACATACGATATTATACTCCTTTTGACTCCCCTTTTATATGTTGAAGATAGGGTATATATGACTTATACATATTCAACCTCTTTTAAGATTGTCTTTCCTATGTATGGACTCAATCCCTTGAGTGTAACCACATCCAGTTTGTTGCGTTTGAAGCTGTCTTCTTGTATTTGGCATGCTCCAATGAAATTGGGATAGGTTTCTTGTCCTGCATTGAAATCTATGAGGATGTCAATATCACTCTTGGGGGTATTTTCTCCACGAACAGTAGAACCGAACAAGCCAAGCTGACATACACCAACGGTACCCAACTTATCTTTTAACGACTGTAATCTCTTTACTACTGAACTCTTTTTCATTGTATTTTGATTTTTACAGAGTTATATTTGAGTATTTTGCAGGAGAGAGTTTAAGGTTTTATCGCTTTTATGCACATAAATTTTCCTCAAGGGAGATGTAATCCTTTGAGGTTTAAGGAGTTAGAGGATGTAGCACCGAAGGCTTGGGAAAATTTCGGTGCCCCTATCGGTACAAAGGTACAAAAACGAGGGCAAATGACAAAATAAATACTTATTTATTTTTACTACTGACCACGAATTCACACGGATGGACACGAATATTAAAATTAAAAACGACAACTTGGACAGGATTAGGACAAAAACAGAGAAAACCCTTTTTGTAGGATTGATACTCTCCTGAGTATTGTTGATATATGCATAGCCCTTCTTGTAAGTACACTTCCAGATAGGGCTCTACTAAATATCAACACCCATACTGGGCTATAATCCTACAAAAAGAAAAACCCCGCTCTCGAGCGGAAAAAAAGGACTCGCATGCGAGTACGAAAACGAAGACGACAACTAAATAATGAAGAATGAAGAGTGAAGAATAATATTAAAGACAACGAAGGACAAAGGACGAGAACAAGAGCCGAGAGCCCCTCGCTGATGCGAGGAGAACGGTGGCGAGAATAGGACCACAGATAGCACAGATATACACGAATATAGTAAAGACAACCAAAACAACAGGGACAACAGTGGGGAACGGCAGCCGAGAACGGACTGCCTACAGCAACAAAACAGCCGAGAACGGACTGCCTACAAAACCAGCCGAGAACGGACTGCCTATAGCAACAAAACAGCCGAGAAAGGCTGACTATAGCAACAAAACAGGCGAGAAGGGCTGCTGTGATACAGCAGCAAACGGAACGGGGGGGGGGAAGGTTAGTCCTTGGTGTCGAGGTCGGAGGCTTTGCCTTTGTATTCTGGGGCGCGCTTTTCGAGGAAGGAGCGGATGCCTTCGAGGTAGTCGTCGCCCTTATAGACGCGGGTGCGGTAGGCATTGATGCGCTCGAAGCTCTCGGAGGAGAGGACGGTGGATGCCTTGCTGAGGATACGGAACTGGCGCTTGATGGCGCTGATGGACATGATGCTGTTGCGACGCAGTGGGGCAAGGAAATGCTCTTCGAGGAGGGTGTCGAGTTCCTCGGGGGTGGTGACGCGATTGATGAGTCCCACATTGAGGGCATCGTCGGCGGTGATGGGCTGAGCGAGAAAGAACATCTCGCGTGCCTTGTTGATGCCGAGCTGGTTGATGAAATGCATGATGCCAGAGGCGTTGTAGGGGATGCCTATCTTAGCCGGAGTGATGGCAAAGGTGGCATCGTTGCTGCTGACAATCATATCGCAAGAGAGGCACAGGTCGCAGGCGCCTCCCCACACCGACCCGTTGACACAGGCAATGACGGGGATAGGCGTTTCCTGTACGCAGCGTAGGAGCTGTTCCATAGGAACATCATACGCCAGAGGATCTTCTCCGTTCTGAGGCAGTTCGCGGATGTCATGACCGGCGCTCCACACGCCTTTGCGACACTCAGCCTTGATAACGATGCCTACGCATTCCTGTTTGTAGGCATCGTTGATGGCATTGCTTAACTCATTACACATTGCCTCGCTGAGACAGTTGAAGTGGTCGGAGTTCTGCATCTCTACATAACAGATGCGATCCTTTATTTCTGTATGTACTAACATATATCTTATTTTTACAGATTTCCACGCTCTTTGTCGAGGTAGTATTTGTAAGTGCCGACGGTGAGCTCGTCGCAGGCAGCCTCGTCGCATACCACGATGGCATGTGGGTGCATCTGGAGCATAGAAGAGGTCCACTTGTGAGAGATATAGCCGTCGATGCAGTGCTTGAGAGCACGAGCCTTGTTGTGACCGTTGCAGACGAGGAGCACCTCCTTAGCAGCCATCACGGTGCCAATGCCTACGGTGAGAGCCTGCTTTGGCACGAGGTCGAGGTTGCCCTCGAAGAAGCGGCTGTTAGCGTGGATGGTATCGGTGGTGAGGGTCTTGATGCGAGTAAGGCTGGCAAGAGAAGAGCCAGGCTCATTGAAAGCAAGGTGACCGTCAGGACCTACGCCACCCATGAAGAGGTCGATGCCGCCTGCAGCCTCGATAGCCTTCTCGTAGTCCTCACACTCCTTGACGAGGTCTTCGGCATTACCATTGAGGATGTGTACATTTTCCTTCTTGATATCTATATGGCTGAAGAAGTTGTTCCACATGAAGCTGTGATAGCTCTCTGGGTGATCTTCAGGCAGTTTGACATACTCGTCCATGTTGAATGTTACGACATTCTGGAAAGAGAGTTCGCCAGCCTCATACTTCTTGATGAGCTCGCGATAGAGTCCGAGAGGTGATGAGCCGGTAGGACAACCGAGTTTGAAAGGCTTCTCAGGTGTAGGATTAGCCTGTTTGATACGCATGGCTACATAATCTGCAGCCCATTTTGACATTCTCTCGTAATTAGGTTCGATAATTACTCTCATACTTTTTTTGTTATTTAAATGGTTTATACTATTTCCGATGGACCTGCCACTAAAAAGCTAAAACAGGGGGTTTCCGACGGGGTTATGACGATAACGATACGCACCTATGGTGCTACGATACGTGGCTTTGCCACTACGATACGCAATCAGAGATTGCTACGATACGCTGCGCTACGAAGACGAAACGCGAGCAGAGCTCGCTACGAAGACTGACACCTCGCTGACGCGAGGCGAACGGTGGCTCAACTTAGATATCCTATATCGGCTATCTAAGGGTGGCGGGAATGCTTAGCAGGTGCCGTAGTATTTGGCGTACCACTGGGCGAAGGCGCGGAGGCCGTTGCGCAGAGGGGTGGACGGTTTGAAACCGAAGTCCTGCTCCAGAGGAGTGGTGTCAGCATAGGTTACAGGCACATCGCCAGGCTGCATAGGGACGAGTTCCTTGTGAGCCTCGAAGTCGTAGTCGGCAGGGAGCACCTTAGCGGCGATGAGCTCTTCCTGAAGGATGGTGACGAAGTCGAGGAGGTTCTCAGGAGAGTTGTTGCCGATGTTATATACCTTATATGGAGGTATAGGCAGTCCATCCTCGCCGTTCTGCTTCTCTGGTGCATGCTGCATGATGCGCACTACACCCTCGACGATGTCATCGACAAAGGTGAAATCGCGCTTGCAGTGTCCGTAGTTGAATATCTGGATGGTCTTGCCCTCACGCAGTTTGTTGGTAAAGCCGAAGTAAGCCATATCGGGGCGTCCGGCAGGACCGTAAACGGTGAAGAAGCGGAGACCGGTAGATGGTATGTTGTAGAGCTTAGAATAGGCATGCGCCATGAGTTCGTTGCTCTTCTTGGTAGCGGCATAGAGGGAAACGGGGTTGTCCACCTTGTCGTCGGTAGAGTAAGGCACCTTCTTGTTGCTGCCATAGACAGAGGAAGAAGAGGCATAGACGAGGTGCTCAACCTCGTTATTGCGACAAGCCTCGAGGATGTTGTAGAAACCTACGAGATTAGACTCGATGTAGGCACCTGGATTAGTGATAGAATAGCGCACGCCAGCCTGAGCGGCGAGGTTTACCACCACGGCAGGTTTGTACTCATCGAATATCTTGTCTATCAGCGCTTTATCGGCGATATTGCCTTCGATAAA
>ODAJ012160500.1_pt1 | contig 14069 bp, 4 predicted proteins | sample 1539241 | NCBI WGS metagenome assembly ODAJ01 (sample SAMN02144231, study PRJEB22623) | gut metagenome | biome: sheep rumen | host: Ovis aries | place: New Zealand
TAATAATATATATAATAAAACTATGGATCAAATTATAGACACTGAATTAAGAAGTTTATATATAGTTAGAAATGATTCATTAGAAAATAAAGAAACAGCTTTAAGATTTGCTATAAATATGCAAAGATTAAAAGCAGGTCTATACTTCATAAGTAAAGACAATATAGAAGATTTATTAGTTCAATATGAATCATTAAATCAAGATAAAACTAGTGTAAAAGAGATTTGTTCCTGTATGGGAAATATTCTAAATAAAAATAAAGTAAAACAATTAAAAAAAGTTGACTAATTTAGTCAACTTTTTTTTGTGTATTAATTTAATTTTGCTCCACAATTTGTACAGAAGTTTCCACCATTTACTTGACTTCCACAATTAGGACAGAATGATCCTCCTGCAGCAGGTTGTTGATTATTATTTACAGTATTTCTATCATTAGGTTGAGTGTTCATAGCATTATTAACTGCTCCTCCAAACATTCCACCTGATGCCATATTAGCCATACCTACACCAACAAATCCATTCATTGCTCCAGCTTCATTGTTAGCAGCAGCAACAGCAGCATCTCCAAAACTTCCAACAAGTTTTCCTTGTTGCATGTATCCATTTGAAGATAGTTCGTATTGATCAATTTTCTTATTAGATTCATCATCTAAAGTTACAGATTCTACTACAAATCCAACAATACTTAATCCTCTATCTCTTACAGGTTGATCAAATACCTTTTGTTCCATAATAGTTTTAATTTCATCAGTTGTACTAGGTAACTCTAAAACTGGAGTTTTATGATTAGAATTTCCAAGTTCATTTAAAACATTTTGGAAAGCTCCAACTACTTCAGCTCTCATTTGTTCTACTAATTGATCTTTCTTATATTCATCTGCAGTACCAGCAATTTTACTCATGAATAGTGAAGGATCAGAAATTTTAAATGTATATTTACCAAAACATTTAACACTAACTCTTAATGGAGTAACTTCACCAGTCATTTGATTTGGAATTGGATGTGACCAATCTTGGAATGGAACTGGAGCTGGTGTACCAAAGTTATTATTAATAATATCTTTAGCATTTAAATAGAATACAGCTTGTTCCTTATTTGGAGCTCCATTATAAGTAAAACGAGTCCACATTTCTTTAAATACTTCACCAAATTGTCCAGCAAAGAATGATGGAGAAGAAGACTCATCAAAAGTATAAATTCCTTCTTCAGCAGTAGCATCTAATATTTTACCACTTTGAAATATAACAGCTACTTGTCCAGGAGCAACTTGAATAGCACTATCTTTAGAAATTACACCATTCTTAGTAGATACTCTCTTCATAAGAATATCTTGTCCTAAATCTTCACAACGAATATACTCTTTCCATTGATCATGAAGAGTACTTCCTACAGCACTAACTGCCGCTTTAATTAATCCCATATTAATACCTCTTTCTTAAAAATATTTTTTTAGATGAGAGAAGATTGAAATAATTATTAACTGGACTACTCAATTACCCAATCTCATCATACATTTATTATAACATAGTAAATAACAAAATAAAAAGAGAAATAAATTTCTCTTTTAAAAAGTTCCATCAAGTTTAGATAAAGAAGCTTTACTTAAGTCAGTCATCTTCCACTCACCATCTAATTTATAATACTTAAATTCAATTGAGTAAGAAACTTTTTCCTTAGTATTTTGCATCTCTTTTAACTTATAATCAACCTTCTTAATATCAGGCATTTCAGACTCATAAATACTTAAATAACTATTAGCTTTATCATAACTAGAAGCATAATCAAGTACTTCAAACTCAACTTTAACAATAGCATCAACTTCACCTATAACAGGCTTATCTACTATCTTATAATCTAGTGCTAAATATTGAGTTTTAATAATATCTTTATATTTATTAAATTGCTCATCAGTTAAAACATCATCATATGGGTATTTAATTTTATCCATAACTTCACTACTAGCATTCTTATATTTTTTCATAAAAGACTCTGTTAATTCTACAGGACCTTTAGGAGAAGCACTTTTTAAGATAATACTTGCTACAAATGCAATCAGTGCTAATCCTAAAATAAACAATGCAATATAAAGAATACCTTTCTTACCTAGTTTTAAATTCACCATTTTTATTCCTCCTCTACTGATCTTAATGATCTAGCATTTTTAATCCATAATCCTAATGCTATAAATATACCAACTAATAGCAATCCAAATATATATAAACCATTTATATTCTTAAATACTTCAGTAAATATAGATTCCTTCATATAATATTCTACTAAACTATTAGAAGTATATATCTTATTATTCTCAGTAATGACATCTGAAGAATCATTTATAGTATAATCCTCACTATTTACTAATGAAGAAACATCTACTACATCATAATCATTTCTTACAGTATTATAGTAAGTAATATAATTCTTATCTTTATTAACAGAAGGAGTAGTCGTATCTTCACTATCATCTTCACTAATAGAATAATTACCATCTCTATACTCTATAGGAGTATCAGTAAGCATCTCTTTTAAATTAAGCGCTTCTTGATAATTAGAAGTAAGTCCACTTCCAAACAATTTATTAGATTGATTAAAGTTTTCTTTAAAATATTCAAATATAGAAACATCTTCAGTAGCCTTTTCACTAGATAACTCTGCTCCAGTCCTATAATCAAATATAACTACTTTTCCTGTCTTATAAATAAGAATAACAGTACTTGTATCACTTTCAATATTATTTGTAATAGACATTATACCCTTATTAGAAAAATTAGTAGGCATAGATATTGGAGACTTCAAATCATATAGAGCTCCATCTTTTCCTAAAACAGTAACATAATTATTTTTAGAATAATTATCAATTATTAACATATTATGATAACTATCTAATAAGGAATCAACTATCTCAATAGAACCATTTTTTACAAATAATTGATTATCATATAATACATCACTATCATCTTTATGAATAATAGAATATGTATAATAAGTATCAATCTTTGTATCTTTATAATCAAATGTAAATAAAGGAGTAGCTATATCTGCTAAAGATATAGTAAATATTAATGAGTTTTCAGTTATAGTACCAGTATTAATATCTACAACCTCTAATTCATCAGTTAAAGCTAAATTCTTATATACATGAATATATTTTCCTTTTACTCTAGCATCATCTACATTACCTTTTAATTTACCTTGATAAATATAAGCATATTTTTTACCATAAGTACTAGCTAAATTTCTAAGTTCTGCTCCACTATATTGATAAATTTTATTATTTCTACCATCACTAACAACTATTTTTAGATTAGCTTGATAATCATAATTTACTGTATAAGTTCTAGTTTGAATATCTTGTTCAAATATTTTTACACCACTATCATAAACAGTAAAGAATGAAAAATCATCATGCTTATCAAAATCTAAGTTTATCGTATTAATTCCACTAGAATATACATTTAAAGTTGGAAGCTCATGATCTATTGGAGCAGTTCTAGACATTCTAGCATTAAATGAAATTGTACTTGTAGGTATTGTTAATTGTTTTTGAATACTTTCTACCGCTCCACTAGAAGCTCGTTTTACTCTAGGGAAGTATGTAGCAATATCTGTATAATCCCAACGACTAGTAGCAAATCCAAATCCAGTATAATAACTAGAAGTTTTTAAATTTGTACTTGTTGCTAAATTTTCTGCAGGAATCATTGATAAGTTAAGAGATTTAAGTGTTCTACCATTTAATCTATTATTTTCATATAATCTAACTTTAGTCATAGAAATAGCAGAATACTTTCTATTATCTAAACCATTAATTGCACCTGCATAAACATCGCTAGAAGCATTAGCAGTAACATCAGCTACTAGAATAATATTATAGAATTTTGCTGGAGTAATTTGAGAATCCTTAGTACTTCCAACAAATCCTCCTACATAATTGTTACCAGTAACAACTGAATTTGCAACTAGTAATTCATAAACTATTGCTGAATAAGAATTATCTGTAGCATGAATAGAAGAAATATATCCAAATGCTCCACCTACATAATCTCCACTAGCAGTAACTTTTGCATTAACTACATTATAATAAAGTCTTGCAGTAGTAGCCGAACCAGCAACTCCACCTACATAGTTTCTACCATTAACAGTAACATTACTTGAGAATGAATAAGTAACAGCTCCACCACCATTTAATCTACCTGCAATACCACCGGTATAATCACCAGCATTAGTAACAGTAACATTATTAAGTCCTATATTAGAATGAGTATATCCATCTTGATATCCAAATGCTCCTCCAACATAAGATTTACCAGTATTAGTTTGTGTAACAGTAGTATCAACTACTCTACCATTGTAATAATGTCTAGCCCATCCATATAGTCCACCAACATAATTACCACTTCCAACAATAGTACATCCACTTACAAGTTGAGTATTATCAGTTTCATAGCTTTCTCTACCACCAATACCACCTAAATAGTTACCACCATTTATACCTGTTATAGTTGAATCATATATAGCAGCATTATAACATCCACCATATCCAAATAATCCACCTACATCAGTAACACCAGTTATAGTCATGTTATGACCAGTATAATTATAAGTATTATAACCATTTCTATATTCTTTATAAGCAATAATACCTCCAACATATTGACCAGTACTATAAACAGTTACATTAGAAGCATCAATATCAGTACTACTAGTATTATATGAATTTGATATTAAACCACCAGAGTAATTCTTACCAGTAATATTAATAGTATCCATAGTAATATCATTAATATTTTGTCCTCTATGCAATCCTATAGGAGCTACATATCCTGAACTAGCAGCTTCAATAGTAATATTTCTAAATGCAACATTTTCAATATCAGCATAATTTAAATAAATAATATTTATATAGTTATAAGACTTATTTAAAGCTCTCATTTCAATATTTTCAAAATCAACATTCTTCATTGTAGTAGTAATCTTCTTAATTAGATTAGTCTTAGTAGCATTAATACCAGTTCTAGTATAATTCATTAACTTATAATTAACACCACTCTCAGTAACTAATCCTTCTAGTCTACCAAAAAGTACTCCTACGTTAATATTACTCTTTCCAGAGAAATCAATATCTCCAGTAACACGATAGTTTTCTGCATGTACTTTACTTACATGAGTCCAATCATCATATGATGCAAGTGATTTAAAGAATTGTAATTCTACACGAACAATCTTTTCATAATTCTTCTCATTACCACTACCATCTATATAAGTAACATTATTAAATGTATAACTATCAAAATATTTATCAGGTATTACTGTTAAATCAACAATAGTTGTTCCATCGTTAGGATCATTATTATATCTTTCACGAGTAACTTTTAAGTAATCAAATCCTACACTATTAATTTGATATTGATTAGGATTATCTATTACCATATGAATAGTTGCAGAAGTAGCTATCGGTTCAACATCAATTGATTTAACATCAAATAATTCAGACTCTAATACTACATCTTTTTGATTAGGTAATAATTCAACTGAATCAGAACTTTTTAATTTAGGAACAATATTATTCTCTATTTGAGTATAATCAAATGCTTCTCCTAATCCTATCAAATCTTGATATGTAGTCTCCTCTTGTAAATCCTCAGTAGTAAGTAACACTTCTGAAGAAGATTCACCTGTAACAAATCCATAATATTTTTGCTTATCCCAAGCGTAATTAGATTGAATAACAGCTATATTATTACCAGATGTTCTATGAATATTATTACCTTCATTAGATACATAAGTAGAATATACAGCACCATATACCATAGAGTTATTAATAGATGAATTATCTGTTTTACCAGCTATACCACCTACATAGTCTAATTCAGTAATTAGATCAACATAACTCCAAACATTAGATATATATGCATTATTCCATCCTACTAAACCACCTACATTAATTGTATTAACTCTGATAGTACCAGTAGCATAAGCATTATTTAATGTACCTTGATTCATTCTACCAGCTATACCACCAACACCTAAAGTAGAAATAGCATTAGTAATATTAATATCAACATCTTGTGCATAAGAGTTTTCAATAAATGTTAAATTTGCATAACCTACTAATCCACCAATATAAGAGTTTTCTTGCTCTGCCGGAACAGAAGGAACAAATCCTGTAACAGATGAATTTCTAATAGTAATTGAATCTGCACTACCAACTAATCCACCTATTCTATCTCTAGCAAATACTTCTGAATTAGTAATATGAACATTATCAAAAGTAGCATTAGAAGTAGCAGAATAAACAAATCCTCCATAAGAAGTATTATTAGTTTTCTTATAATTAACTACAAATAAATTTTTAATAGTACCTGTAACAGTATTAAACATAGCATTACTACTATTAATAGTAATATTTTTTATAGTATGTCCTCTACCATCAAATTTAGCATTAAATGTACCATTAACAACATAATTACTTATAGAAGCGTTTTTAAAATCTAAATCTTCTGTTAAGCAATAGTTTTGAGATGGATTAGATACCATTATCTTCCAATCATTTAAATTTGCAATTGGATAATATAAATCAATATCTATAGCTCTCTCATTTTTTTCATAAGTCTTTAAATATTCAGTTCCATAAGCAGGTTTTATATATAAAGTATCTACATAATATCTAGATTTATAAGTTCTAGGATTACTTAATCTAACAGTTAACTCAGTCTTTCCAAAAGAATTAACTTGAGATACTATTTCAACAGTATTAATATCTGTAATAGTTACTTTATTAATAGTTTCATTAGATGGATTATTAATATGTAATTTTACAACTGCATTATCTCCATTGTTTTCTATTTCTTCAACAGATGTAACATCTACTAAATCACCATCAGTTATCTTAGGTAATTCAATCCAATCTTGTTTAGGCATACAGTCATTTAATATTACCTGTGGATAATAGCCTAAAGATACATAGTGATCAACATCAAATCCATCATAAGTATTTAAAACTTGATTTTGGAAAGTAGTATCATATAAAGCCAATTTAGATACTTTATTTGAATAAGTACCACCATAAGTTCTATCTGATACATAATATAAGTTATTTTTCCTAATTCCTCCAACTTTACCTATATTAGGATCTTGAGTAATTAAGTTAGTATTAATACTGTCAGAACTTTCAACTGAATAAGAATTTCCGAAATATCCAGCGGCATGATATCCAACAATATTACCTACTGATGTTTCTTTTTCACCTGTACCAAATCCATTATTCTTTTCAACAGATATTAAAGAGAATACATTTTCAATACGTGAATTATTAGTAGCTTCACCAACAAGACCTCCGACATCTTTACGACTACGTCTATCAATATTTTGGTGATATGCACGAATATTTTCTCCATAAACATATCCATTTCTCAAAATACCTTGATTAGACCATACAGCCATACCAGATGCAGCAAGTGCCGACATTGGAGCTTCAGAATGTATAACAAAGTTAGTAATTCTACCATAGTTTGCATAACAGAATAATGCAAATACATAGTTTGGAACATCTGTAGAATCATATAAAGTCATATAAATATTATCTAAAGTTCCATAATTATAAGTGATTAAACCATAAAACCATTCTCTACTAGAAGTATTATCTAGATGAACATCGTAAACAACATTTTTAAGTACAGCACTAGATCTAAAATGTTCAAATAATCTAGCATTAGCACTTAAAGCATTTTTAATTAATTTATTTCCTTGAAAATCAATTTCTCCATAGAACCATGAAGAATAATAAGTATTGTTTTTAGTAAAATCCAAGTCATTTAATACAATATATTTTCCGTCTGGATGCATTGCAAAGAATTCAGCAGTAGTTCTAATCGCTCTAATTTCAGTTTCAGTAGTAAATTCAACAGAATCTATATCATAATATCTATCACGCATTTTAACAGATAATGCAACTTCATAAGTTACGTTTTTGTCAAAGCCATAAGTTTTTTGAACACCCTCGACAACACTTTCATGCATATCATATCTATGTTCAGTAACATACTCACCTTTTCTATAAATACGAACATAATAATCTTTAGTAGATATTTCATTTCTAATATCATTCATATTTATTTCAAAAGTACCTTGATATTGATTATTTTCAGTATAAGAATTATAAGTAGTAAAAACAGAAGCATTATTGTAAGAGATACATCCATGATGTCCAGAGATATAAGATGAACCTCCACCTCCACCACCATTACCATGGTTTGAAGGAAGTCCACCATAATATCCTCCTCCTGCACCTCCTGTATCAGTAACAGTTGTAGGAGATGCTCCAACTCCAAAAGCATAACCACTTATTTGAGAAGAGAACATATTAGTTTGAACAACACCATTTATATATGGATTTTCTCCAAATAGTGTTCCACCAGATCCTCCACGACCATCATCTCCACCATTTAGAGTTCCACCAGCATTGTCGGAACCTCCACCAGCTCCAGCAACCATAATACGTGATTGTAATGATTCTAAATTATCCCATGCACCATTTACAAGACGAATGTCTGTTGCTCCTCCACCAGAACCAGATGCAGTAGAAGAACGACCATTAGTTCCTCCACCATTCCATCCTCCGGCTTTAGTGCCACCACCATAGACACCAGCACCACCTACATAAACATAGAAAGTAGCACTTGAATCTAATGTTAATTCACCAGATGTATAAGCACCTCTACCAGCACGTGATGCAATATTTCTTCTAGAACCAACTGGATTAGAGTTATCTCCACCAGATGCACCCCAACATTCAAATTTATAAATATCAGAAGTCGGAACATTAAATGTTTGAGCAGAACCAGTATATCTAAAATCAAATACCCTACCATCACTTAGTCTAGTAATTCTAGCATGACCATTAGATGCATTACCAATCATAGTAGCACCCTTATTATTCCAATCAGGCATTTCACTATTACCATCAATCATTTTAGTATTTTGGAACACATATCCAGATGGATGACTAGATAAAGAAGAATCAGCTTTTAAATATTCATCCTCTCCACTGTAAATAATTTGAATATCCTTAAAGTCAACAGTAGTTTTTTTATTCATATTAGCAGTTTCATTAATATTAAAACCAATATAATTAGAAGAAGAATAAAAAGTAAAACTATAATCTTTATAATCATCTTCAATATTCTTAACTAAATAATTAGTATTATTACCATAACCTAAACTAATATAAACAGGAGCTTTATTAGGAGTAGCTCTATTGTATCTAGCCTTAAAACTAATAGTAACAATTTTTTGATAAGCTTCAGGTAAGAAATAAGAATAAGTAACATATCCATTCTTAGCTCCAAACATAACAGTATTATTCTTTATATCATATTCTTTATAACCAGTATTACCTTCTTTTCTAATACGATTATAATCCTCTAAATTAAATAAATTAGTACCAGTAATATCTCTTAATAAATCAATAAGCTCAATATTACCACTAATACCATCTTCAGTAACAATAGTTTTAGTAAGTAAAGAATAATCTCCAGCATAAGTAGCATTAGAATAACCAATATTATATTCCTCAGCAAAATAATTAAATGTATATGTTTCATTAGGATTTAATTTTGTATAACTTAATTGTACATAATCAGCATTTAAGTCTAAATATTCCTTAGCAACTAAATTACTTCTAGAATCTCTTATTTCTAATAGTACACGTCCACTCTCTACTGCTCCATCAAGATCAACAGCTCTAACATCAAAATCTATCATTGAAGAAGTAACAAACTCATTAGCTATTTGAATTTCAGCACTTCTTTTATAAGTTTTAAAATTCTTAAGAGAACATAAAACATTAACAGACTCTTGTACAGTACCTTGTTTAACTGTAGAAGTATAATTAACAGTATAAGTAGTAACTGAACTTAAATTATTAATATTAATATCAAAATCTTCTCCAGCTTTAATTCTTTCTATTTCACTACCAGAATAAGTTTTCGTATAAACAATATTATCACTTTCATCTGTAATAGTAACAGTCAAAGTATTAAGTAAATCTAGTAATATAGAAGATACATTCAAAGTATCCATCTTAGATGATATAGTTGTAGAGTTATCAGTTAAATCAATAGGACTAGCAACTACTCTAAAGAATCCTAAACTAGATAAAGGAGCAGTAGTAAACTTGCCTTCACCCATTACTTGATTCATCACAGTACCTTGTCCATCTTCAATATCATAATTACCATATACTTTTATATTATAAATTGTATTCGGATTTAGATTCTTCAAAGAAACATTATTATTATCCAATTTAGAATTTAATGATTCTTCTTTAAAGATATTTCCATAAGCATCTGTTACAACATATCTAAAGTTATTAACATTAACTTCATCTTGATTCTTTAAATTAACATTAAAAGTAACTTCATTTACTGCACTACTAGTAATCTTAACAGATGCAGTAGGAGTATTCTTACTAGTTCTAATTTTACCAGTATTATGAGCTATCTTAATCTCATTACTATAAGCATCTAAAAATTTAATAGTAAAGTCTAAATTAGAATTAGAAGTCAATTTAGCAGGAGATGTATAAGTAACACTCTTACCACTAATCATTTCATTTAATAAAGATGTAGGAATACTGAATTGTTCTTTTCCAACAACAATTATTGCCTTATTAATACCTTTAATAGTTTCACTGGCAAGTGAAGAAGTAATCTGTAAATCTTTAAGTTCTATTTTATTAGGATAAACATCACCATTACTAAATTGCAATTCTATAGGTTCTAGGTTATCTACCCCTAAAGTAGTAATCTCTTGTTCAAAGAAAGTAATCTCCATCTTTTTACTATCTTCATTATAATATTTATAATTTCCAACTATTTTAAACTTAGTATTAGGAACTAATCCTATAACTTCAATATTTCCACCACTTATAAATGTCTTTCTTAAGAATACTTTATCATTTACAAAGAATTGAAAGTTAACTCCACCAACAATCACACGAGAAGGATCTGAAATAGATAGTCTAGCTTTAGCTGAATAAACATTAGCAGTAAAATCAGTAGAACTAACTTTAGGAGCTACATATTTAGCAGGAACTTCAGAAGCATTATTGTTTTTATCATCTTTCTCAATAATATATTCTTCTTCTTTTACTTCCTCTGAAGGTTTTTCTTCTTCTACAGGTTCCTCTTCTTCTCTTTCATATTTACCAATAAAAGATAAGAAATCTTCATAAGTATATTTTTTTTCATTAATTGTAATTATATTATCTAAACTAATTCCATCTACAATTCTATAAACAAGTTTTCCTTCTTTATCATAGAAATAATAATTAAAGAAGTCTTCTTGGAAATTAGCAATACTATTAACTGGTATTTCATATTTACCACTAGCAATCTCCATAGATATATCAGTAAGATTTACATAAGTACCATTAGATAAATGTAGAAAAATATAATCTTCATAATCAGCTTGTTCATAATCACCAAAGTTATATAGTTTTCCACCAGTCAAAGTAAAATTTTCATATGTATCAAAATATTCAAACTTATTATTTATTAAAGTAGATTTAGAATCTAAATTAACAATACCTAAACCATTATTAATATACAACGGATATACAGTATTAACCTCTTTCTTTCTATCTTCTCCTACATAAGTTTTATTCATATTAATAATAAACTTATCAGTAGAATTTAACTCTTCCAATAAAACATTACTAGTTTTAGCAACCTTGTTTTGATTTAATAAAACACTATCTATTTCTTTTCCAGTTACAAAATATCCATCTCTAGTAATTAGTGTTGATTCATTAAAACGAGTAAGAAAAAACATAGTAAAACTAAAAACAACTAATAAGAATATTGCTATTTCTAAATAACGTTTTTTCATACCCTCACATCCTTTTAGTATCTATTATCACATATAATATAATTATACTAAAATTATCTATATTTTAAAATATATAATAATAAAAAAAATGAGAAAAATCTCATTTTAAATATAGCTCTCATCTAAAGATAATATTTCAATATCATCTCTCTTAATAAACTTCTTAAAATTAACATTAAACACTTTATTATGAGAAACATTATTTCTTTTATCTAAATCATTATATTTATTAATAGTAGCTAAACAATTACTATTCTTTTTTATTTTATATAATTTATAAGATTCAGTATTAACAATAGAATCATAATATTTTTGTTTATTTATTTTTTTAGAGCCAATAAACTTTTCAACAGTATATTGTTCTATTTTTGCAGGTCTATTACTACACTTCTTTATCATTTTCATCTTCTTATCAATTTTAGATTCTAAAATATCACTAAAAACAAATCTATCTTCAGTAAAAAATTTAGTAGTATTATCCCATAATTCACCAATCATAGGTTTAATAATACTTTCTTTTTTATTTAATAAATTATCAAAATCTAAAGAATCATCTTCATCAGAAGTAAAATCAAAATCATCAATTTCTTCTTCTGTATCTATAACTACTGGAGGATAAAATCTATATTCATCTCCAACTATTTTCATAATCCAATTAAAGTATTTTTTATTACTATGAATCTTAGCTAATTTATTAATATCAGTTGTAGAAATATAATCAATCTTAATCATAATAATCACCTACAATAAAATAATTATATCACTATAACCAATAAAAAAGAAGAGATAAACTCTTCTACTTATTAATTAGTAGTTACTACATAAGGATTAGCCATAGATCCATCACCAGAAGAATAAACTGTGCCAGGTTTAAGAGAGATTGATGGACGTAAACCAGCAGTACCACCAGAATAGATCATAGAAGTAAAATTTCCATTTTGATCAATAAGATGAGGAAAAACTAAAGAAGAAGCAATTTCCTGAGGAGACATAGTCCAATAGTCAAATCCATCCCAATAACCACCACCAGATTTAATAGCAAAATGGTTATTTAACAAATACATTTCATAATAACTAATTAAAGCAACCTTATATTTTAGTTTTGCCAAATTATTATCTGTACTAAATCTATCTGTTATATTATTACAATATAAACTATCAGAACCATCAAATAACATATAAGTATGAAGATTCCCACCATTAGGATTCCAACCATTCTCATTAAAATTGGATTGACTTCTATCATTGCAAAAAATAGTATTTTCTAAATAACCTGAATAATCTAATAAATACTTTTCAAACCAAATATCAACAGCTCGTTTAATTGTAGAATCAAATGTATTAACGTCTTGATTATAAAGCATTTCATTTACAGCATCTTCTGCACCTTTACCATTATTTAAATCAATATATCCAAATTGATAATAATATAAATATTCAATAAATGAAAGAGTAGTACACTCACCAGAACTATTCCAGCAAGTGTAATGAGCATTATTTAAGCTAGACATATTATCACTATCACCATAATTCCAAAAAGTAACAGAAGAGTTATCATCCAAAATATATTTTGAACCATTCCAAAAAAAGCTATTGGAATATTTAAAATTATCTAACACACTAAAATATCCCATTCCTGCTCCTGCTGATTCACTAGCATATGCCTTATTAGTAAACCACAAATCAGTACAAGAATTATTAATAGCATTTTTACATACATATTTACCAATACCAACATCAGAATAGTTAGAATACCAATCAAGTCGTTTAATAGTAGAGGGATTATTAATTGTATAAGTACCATCGTGATTATCTGTATAACTATCACCATATGTGTACGAATAATTATAATTAGACAAAAAATTCCCACTCAATAGTTGAATATACCTAAAAGATGAATAAGCAACTTTAGCAATATAATATACAGAGTTATCAGTTTTGTTTTCATCATTACTTATAAAAGTATATTTTCCTTCTAAACTAGAATACTCTGATGAGTCAGTTATTTTATAAGGATTTACTAATTTATATTTATTGTTAACATACTCAATTGAATCTGCATACCAATAATCGGTAGAAATAGAAAAAGAATTAGAGGAATACATATATTCAGTTTTATTATCTTTTCTACGAAAAGGATATACAGAATTATACATATATCCAACATAGGACATTGAA
>ODAJ012178434.1_pt1 | contig 14064 bp, 10 predicted proteins | sample 1539241 | NCBI WGS metagenome assembly ODAJ01 (sample SAMN02144231, study PRJEB22623) | gut metagenome | biome: sheep rumen | host: Ovis aries | place: New Zealand
CCGGGCGGAGAGTACTACAATTTCAGCGGCTGCGGCAATACCTTCAACTGCAATCACCCTGTGGTCATCCGCTATATCGTGGACTGTCTCAGGCACTGGGTGACCCAGTACCATGTGGACGGCTTCCGTTTCGACCTTGCCAGTATCCTGGGCAGGAATCTCAAGGGTGTGCCCATGGGGGATCCGCCGCTTCTGCGCGCCATCTCAGAGGACCCGGTCCTGGCGGAGACCAAGCTCATCGCCGAGCCCTGGGACGCAGGCGGCATCTATCAGGTCGGCAGTTTTCCTGCCTACAACAGGTGGGCGGAGTGGAACGGCCGCTACCGCGACTCCCTGCGGGATTTCCTCAAGGGCAACTACTGGAATGCCGCCGAGACGGCAGACAGGATCATGGGTTCTCCGGACCTGTACAGCGACGGATACAACGGTTTCCGTTCCTCTGTCAATTTCATCACCTGTCACGACGGATTTACCCTCTACGACCTGTTTTCCTACAACCACAAGCACAACGAGGCCAACGGCTGGAACAACGCCGACGGCGCCAACGACAACCGCAGCTGGAACTGCGGCGTAGAAGGCCCCACGGATGATCCCGTCATCCGTCAGCTCCGCATGAAAATGATGCGCAATGCCATCACAGTCCTGATGTGCAGCCGCGGCACGCCGATGATCCTTGCCGGCGATGAGTTCGGCAACACGCAGTACGGCAACAACAACTGTTACTGTCAGGACAATGAAGTGTCCTGGCTCAACTGGGACTACCTGCGCATGAACAGGGACTTCTTCCGGTTTTATAAAAATGTGATTGCCTTCCGCAAAAAACATCCCGTGATCTCAAGACCTCTGGGCCCCGCCGCCTGCGGTCTGCCGGATGTCATTGCATGCGGCGCAAACCCCGATGACCACGTGATCGGCCGCTCCAACCAGGTGCTGGGCATCCTGTTCGCGGGCCGGGCCGAGGACGCGGCGGGAGATGACGTCGTCTATATGGCCATCAATGCCTACTGGGAGCCCGTCGAGATCCGCCTTCCGGCCCTCCGCGCAGGCCTTTCCTGGGGCATCAATATCAACACGGACGCCGACGACAATGTCTTTTTCCACAAGCAGGCGGTCTTCCTCAAGAGCCCGCTCTTCCTGCTCAAGGAGCGCAGCGTCGCGGTATTCACACTGTTTCATCAATAAGATTCAGCAATAAAATCAACAATAATATTCATCAATAAGGTTCAAAATAAGAATTCAGAAATAAGAATCAGCAATTTGATTCCTTAATAAGATTCATCGATAAGAGTCATCAGGAGAATAATACATGAGTGGAACAACCATTTTGATCGTTGATGACGAACAGCGCATGCGCAAGCTCCTCCGTGACTATATGATCCGCGAGGGATACAAGGTCCTGGAGGCTGCAGACGGCAGACAGGCGCTTGATATTTTCAATAACGAGGGAAATAACATCTCCCTGATCATCCTGGATGTCATGATGCCCGAGATGGACGGCTGGCAGGTGTGCGCACAGATCCGCAAAAGCTCCAGGGTCCCCATCATCATGCTGACGGCAAAGAGCGATGAGCGGGATGAGCTGCGCGGCTTCGAGCTGGGCGTGGATGAATACGTAACCAAGCCCTTCAGCCCCAGAACCCTCTCTGCCCGTGTCAACGCGATCCTCCGCCGCACTATGGGCACAGCGGCGGACAAGACCCTGGAAGCGGGCGGGATCGTGATGGACAAATCCGCCCACATCGTCACCATCGACGGAAATCCGGTCGACCTCAGCTTCAAGGAATTTGAGCTGCTGCAGTATTTCATGGAGAACAACGGCATCGCGCTCTCCCGCGAGCGGATCCTCAACAGTGTCTGGAACTATGACTATTACGGTGACGCGCGCACCATTGATACGCATGTCAAAAAGCTCCGCTCCAAACTCGGTGACAAGGCAGCCCTCATCAAGACAGTCTGGGGGATCGGTTATAAGTTTGAGGCATAGTCCACAGGAGTTTTTTTGGAAAAGAATCTTGAAAACGCAGAGCAGACACGACCTCTGATCTCTCTGCGCACTATTTTCGGAGTCCTCTTTTTCCTGCTGATGATCGGAACGATCCTTCTCAGCTTCCTGGTCAATACGCTGTTTCTGGAGCGCTATTACCTGGAGGACAGGAAGAGGGCTCTGATCGGGGTCTACGACGAGCTGCAGGAAGCGTCTGTCCTCCAGCTTCTGACAACGGATGATTTCGACGTCTCTCTGCGAGAATCGCTCAGGCAGGGCAATATGAGCCTTCTGGTCATGGATTCCAACACCAGCACGGTCAAGGTCTGGTCGGCGGATGAGATGCTGATGGAAGAGCGCCTCTATGCCAATATTTTCGGCATGACGCCTGTCCTGACATCGGACCAGAGCGGGTCCCTTGACAAATACGACAACGATGTCCAGACAGACCGCGAGGATATTTACGGAGAGGGCCTCGAAGAAGAAAACGAAGACGACGAAGCAATCGATGATCCTCTCTATTATGCAGAATTTGTGATCACGCAGATTCTGGAAGAGGAACAGCCATACACGATCAACGTTGTCCTGGACCGGCGCGCCCGCTCCAGGAGCATTGAAATGTGGGGGCCGCTCGGTGAGAGCAGCTTCTTTTTGTTGCGTACACCCCTGGAAGATATCCGCAGCAGTGCAGCCGCGGCCAACCGCTTTTTCGGGTATGTGGGCGTAGTGCTGGCCGTGATCGGCACCTTCCTCGCCGTGTGGCTGTCCCGAAGGATCACAGAGCCCCTGCGGCAGCTGACCGATATTTCCGTCCGGATGAAGGAGCTGGATTTCAGCGCCAAATATGACGGCAAAAACCACACCGAGCTGGATATTCTGGGAAGGAACATGAATGAGCTGTCCCAGAAGCTGGAGGAGACCATTTCCGCCCTGCGCACGGCCAACAACGACCTGCAGAGGGATCTGGACCGCCGCAACCGCCAGGAGGAGATGCGCCAGGAATTCCTGTCCAATGTCACCCACGAGCTCAAGACTCCGATCGCCCTGATCCGGGGCTACGCCGAGGGTCTTCAGGACGGGATCGCGGACGATCCGGAGAGCCGCTCCTTCTACCTGGACACTATCGTCGAAGAATCCGACAAGATGAACGTCATCGTCCAGAAGGTCCTGCAGCTCAATCAGCTCGAATTCGGAGACAATTCCGTCGCCATGGAGCGCTTCGACATTGTCGATATGATCCGAAATTACCTGGACAGCGCCTCCATTCTGGCCCGTCAGGAGGATGTAAAGCTGCAGTTTGACCGCAGGTCCCCTCTCTATGTCTGGGGCGATCCCTTTATGATCCAGGAGGTTTTCCAGAATTATTACAGCAATGCCCTGCACCACGTGGAGCCGCGCAGCCAGTCGGGCTCCGCGCCGGAAAAGGTCATCGACATACGCTGTGATGAAACAGGCGGCAAGGCCCGCATCACTGTCTTCAACACCGGCAAGCCCATCCCCGAGGAGTCCCTGCCCCATATCTGGGAGAAATTCTACAAGGTGGACAAGGCCAGGACGCGCGCATACGGCGGCTCCGGCGTAGGCCTCTCCATCGTCAAGGCGATCATGCAGCTCCACCATCAGGCTTACGGGGCTGAAAACTATGACAACGGGGTCGCTTTCTGGTTTGAACTCGACACACAGGCCACTCAGGCTGCGCAGACTTCCCCGAACGCGGACGTATCCGGTGCCGGAGAAAAGGCTTAAAAGATGCTGTTGATTCCCGGCGGCTTCAGCAGGAGGAAAATACATGGTAGCGATCATTGATTACGATGCAGGTAATATCAAAAGTGTAGAAAATGCAGTCCGTTTCCTCGGCCACGAGGTCACAGTGACATCGAAGGCGGAAGAGATCCTCTCCGCGGACCACATCATCCTTCCGGGTGTAGGCGCTTTCGGCGATGCGATGAAGCGTCTTCGGCAGGCAGGCCTCGAGGAGACCATCCGCCAGGCCGTGGACAGAGAGATCCCCTTCCTTGGAATCTGCCTGGGACTGCAGCTGATCTTTGAGGAGAGCGAAGAGAGCCCCGGCGTGAAGGGCCTCTGCCTCCTTCCCGGCAAGATCCGCCGCATTCCCGAGGGCGGCGGCAGGAAGGTCCCCCAGATCGGCTGGAACGACCTGTCCTTCCCCCGCAGCAGCCGCCTCTTCGCAGGCATCCCGGAAGGCAGCTATGTCTATTTCGTGCATTCCTACTACCTGGAGGCGGGCGACCCCGCCGACGTGGCAGCCCGCACGGAATACGGCGTCAGCATTGATGCCGCCGTCGAGCACGGCAGACTCTTTGCCTGCCAGTTCCATCCCGAAAAGAGTGAGCGGATCGGTATGCAGATCCTGGAGAATTTCCTGAAGCTGTCTTAACTCCCGCCGGAATCCGCCCGTTTGAAGCTGATCATACTCCCGGCAAAATCCGCCCGTTTGAAGCTGATCATACTCCCGGCAGGATCCGCCCGCATGAGGCTGGTAATACTCCCGGCAGGATCCGCCCGTACACGGCAGAACAATATAATCTGCCGGGATGCCATTTTGTAACAAAAAACACTTTTGTGTGATCATGGAGATAAAATATGCTGACAAAGAGAATCATTCCCTGCCTCGATGTAAACAGGGGCCGGGTCGTCAAGGGGATCAATTTTGTTTCCCTGCGTGATGCAGGCGACCCTGTCGAAGCGGGCGAGGCCTATTCCAAGGCCGGTGCCGACGAGCTTGTTTTCCTCGATATCACAGCGACCAGCGACGCGCGTGCCACCGTCGCAGACATGGTCCGCAGAGTCGCCGAGCGTGTATTTATACCCTTTACCGTGGGCGGCGGTATCCGCACGACCGAAGATATGCGCGCGATTTTGCGAGAAGGCGCGGACAAAATCTCCATCAATTCCGCCGCGATCAACCGCCCTGAGCTCATCGCAGAGGGTGCGGAGCGCTTCGGCAGCCAGTGCATTGTCGTGGCCATCGACGCCCGCCGCAGGCCTTCCGGCGAGGGCTGGACCATCTACCGCAGCGGCGGCAGGATCGATACCGGGATCGACGCCGTTGAGTGGGCTATCCGGGCCGAAAAGCTGGGCGCAGGAGAGATCCTCCTGACCAGTATGGACGGAGACGGTACAAAGAACGGCTATGACCTCGAGCTCACGCGCGCCATCTCGGATGCTGTTCGTATCCCGGTCATCGCCTCCGGAGGCGCGGGAACCCTCGAGCATTTCTACGAAGCCCTGACGGAAGGCGGCGCAGACGCAGCCCTCGCGGCCTCCCTGTTCCATTTCAAGGAACTCGAGATCCGCCAGGTGAAGGAATACCTCCACGAGCGCGGCATCCCCGTGCGTCTGTAAGCTCCTGCAGGTGGTTTTTCTTATTTTGATTGATCTTTTTATAAATATATAAATGCTGATCAGAGAAAGGAATGTATCATGTCTATTGTTGAAAAATGGTGGAAAATACGCAAATCATCCTCTGTGACAGAAGAGACTCCTGCAGAAGAAACCCCTGCAGTTGAAACTCCCGGGGCAGAGGCCGCAGCGGAGACCCCTGTAGAGGAAACTGTCGTGGAAGCCTCTGCAGAAGAAGCTGCCGCAGCAGAAACTCCCGGGGCAGAGGCCGCGGAAGAGACTCCGGCTCAGGATATCGTCGAAGAAGTCCTGGCGGAAGAAGTTTCCGCCGAGGAGACTCCTCTTGTAGAAGAGGCAGCAGCGGAAGAAGCTCCCGTTGAAGAAGCTCCTGTCGAGGAAGAGGCAGCAGCGGAAGAAGCTCCCGCCGAAGAAATCGCCGCAGAAGTCCCCGCTGAGGAAACTCCTGTTGTAGAAGAGACAGCAGAAGTCGAGACCCCCGCCGAGGAAATCGCTGCAGAGGCAGCGGCGGAAGAGAAGGTCCTCACCGGTCTGGATGCCCTGGAGCCCGCGGATGTTTTCAGGTTCTTCAGAGAGATCTCCGCGATCCCTCACGGTTCCTTCCATACGGCTGCGATCAGCAGCTATCTGGAAGACTTCGCAAAAAGTCATGATTTTTCCTATATCCGCGATGACCTGGGCAATGTCATCATCTCCAAACCCGCATCGGCGGGCTGTGAGAGCGCTGCCCCGATCGCGCTGCAGGGCCATATCGATATGGTCTGCGAGAAAGAAGCCTCCAATCCCATCGACATGGAGAAAGAGGCCATCACCCTCCGGACAGACGGTGAGTGGCTCAGTGCCGACCGCACAACCCTGGGCGGTGACGACGGGATCGCTGTCGCCATGATGCTGGCCCTCCTGGATGATGCTTCCATCACCTGCCCGCCCCTGGAGTGTGTTTTCACAGTGGACGAGGAAGTCGGCCTTCTGGGTGCCTACGGACTGGATCTGTCCTCCCTCAGGAGCCGCAGGATGATCAATCTCGATTCCGAGGATGAAGGTGTGATCACAGCCTCCTGCGCCGGCGGCGCGGAAGTCATCTGCACCCTTTCCGGAAAACGCCGTGAGAAAAACGGCGAGATCCTGGAGATCAGGATCGAAGGTCTCCGCGGCGGTCACTCCGGCGAAAGGATCAACTGCGGAAGAGCCAATGCGGACCTTCTGATGGCCCGCCTTCTCTGCAGACTGCAGGAGAAGGGCAAGTTCTGCATCATCGGCTTCAACGGCGGCAACCGCGACAATGCCATTCCCCGCGAGTGCAGGGCAGAGATCATTTTTACAGGCAAATTCAGCCGCAGTGAGATCAAAGAGGCTGTCGCCTCCTTTGCCAATGACATCGCAAAGGAATACAGCGTGACAGATCCCGATATCCACGTGAGCGCCAAATGGCCCAACAAGGGCAGAAAGGCTCTGCACATTGCCTTCGGCCGCAAGGACAGCCGCCGCATGATCCGGCTCCTCATGGCCTTCCCCAACGGCGTGATCGAGTACTCCCCCCTCTACAAGGATGTACCCCAGACCTCCCTCAGCATGGGAATCGTCAAGACCATGGCGGACGGCATCTGCATCCACTCCATGGTCCGCAGCAGCATCAATTCCCAGAAGCAGATGATGCTCGACAGGATCGCCTGCATAGCGGAGGAATTCGATGCATCTATTGATATCAAAGGAACCTATCCCGCCTGGGAACTGATCGAAAAATCCGACTTCCGCGATCTTGCCGCAGAGGTCTATGAGAAGCTGACCGGCATTAAACCCGTCGTCTGCGTCATCCACGGCGGCCTTGAGTGCGGACTTTTAGCAGCAAAGGTCCCCGGTCTTGACTGCATTTCCATCGGCCCCGACATGGAGGAAGTGCACACGCCCGCAGAGCGGCTCAATATCCCCTCCAGCAAGCGGACTTATGACTACCTCAAGGTTCTTCTCGCAGCCTGTGCGGAAGCCTGACGAGAAAGCCGAATGAAGAAGCCTGTTAAAAAAAATGATGAGAATGTCTGATAAAAAACACTGATCAGGAAGCCCCGGGAGAAAGCCTGAAGAAGGGCAGCGACGAAAGGACAGGGTAAGATGGCAGCGATCAGCGGCGACTGGCTGGAGGCTCTCCGGCCGGAGTTTTCCAAACAATATTACAGAGATCTCTTTGCCTTTGTGCAGAATGAGTACAAAACCTACACGGTCTATCCGCCCGCGCAGGATCTCTTCAATGCCCTGCACGAGACACCGCTCTCCAATGTGCGCGTTGTCATCCTGGGGCAGGACCCCTATCACGGAGAGGGGCAGGCACACGGCATGTGCTTCTCCGTCCGCCCGGGCTGCCCTGCGCCGCCGTCCCTGGTCAATATCTTCAATGAGCTCCACGATGACCTCGGCTGCTATGTGCCCGACAACGGCTACCTGGTCAAATGGGCCAGACAGGGCGTGCTCCTTCTCAATACCGTCCTGACGGTCCGTGCCCACCAGGCCAATTCCCACCGGGGACACGGCTGGGAGAAGTTCACGGACGCGATCCTGCAGGCTGTGGACGCCCAGAACAGGCCGATCGTCTACATGCTCTGGGGAACACCGGCCCAGACCAAGGCGGCCATGCTGCACAACTCCCGCCATCTGATCCTGAAGGCACCGCATCCAAGCCCCTTATCCGCTTACCGGGGATTCTTCGGCTGCAGACACTTCAGCAAATGCAACGCCTTTCTTGAGAAAAACGGCGCACAGCCCATTGACTGGCAGATTGAGAATCTGGGACACTGATGAGTCTTTGAGGACGGTTCTCAATGACTCATTTTATGGAAAGCAGTGTGGGTTTTGAGGACGGCTCTGAAAACTGATTTTAAAGAAGACAGGGGATGGTTCTCGCAAGGCAAGCGAGGGACCATCCCCCTGCCTGTCTTATGACAGCTGATTTCCAAAAAGGCTTACGGAGGCTTACATAAAAACTGTCTGCAAAACCTGTCCGCCCTGCAGCAGGCAGGCTGTAAACAAACAAAGCATTTCCTCTGTATCGGAAAGGATTAGACATGACAAATTACAACGAAGACAATCACACAGAACAGAATAGCACCGATCTGTTTTCGAGCGAAAACACACAGAACATGTTGGATTTTGACTATTCATCGTCGCTAAATAAGGACTACAGTAAAGGTCTGGAACAGACCATTTTTGTTGATGACACGGATCCGGACCCGGCTGAAAGCCCGGACCGGTCGGATCTGCCGGCTTCGTCATGGGACACCGGCAGCATGGGCTCCATCTCTGATTACCTGAACATTGACAAGCCTCTGGAACCATCGGACCAGGCCGCCGGCCTGTCCGGAACGGTGTCATGGGGGACTGATGATATTGAGGAAGAGAGCAGTCCTGTCCCTGCGGAGAGTATGCCGGGGTCACCAGAGGTGGATGGATTCCGGGAGTGGACCGCCCCCAAATATGAGACCGGGCACAGACAGGGATCTCTCAACCCCTTACACAGGCAGGGATCTCTTCATCCGTCAGAGCCTTTTCCGTCAGAATCTTTTCCGTCAGAGCCTTCGACACCCGCCACACCTCCGACGCCCCCGACACCTCCGACGCCTTCATGGCAGAGCGGCGGCATGTCCGGACAGGAGACCGGAAAGCGCCCTGGCGGGAAGGGAAAAAAGCCGGTACTGCTCTGGGTCATCGCCGCAGTGCTGGCTGCCGCTGTTCTCGTTACCGTTCTTAACAGCGAATCCCGGACACAGTATCACATAGGCGGAGAAGAGGCGGAACAGACAGAGTCCGGGGACGAACACACAGAAGAGAATGAACCCGACGGAGAACAGGAGGAAGCATCAGACGACTCGGAGGATGATTTCTGGAATAAGAAGGGCAGGCATCTGGTCAGCGATGGATATGCTGATTTCTACACGCCAAAGTGTATTACCACCGAGCCCATGTATTTTGATAACGAATATGTTGAAGCATGCGTCGTTGATCCCGGGTCATTCATCGGGACGCCGTCCGATCCGGTTCTGCCGAAAAACGATTTCAGTTCTTCTTTAAGTGAAACGAGGTATAGAATCGATTATTATTCAGGCGAGACTTTTATGAGTATGGGCTTTGCCTTTTCTTATGTAAGTCCTGATACTGAGTATGATGAAACCATGGATCTGACAAACATGGATATTTTGAGCCTTCCTGCATATGCAGATCAGGATCTGTTTTTTGAGAGGCTCAGGGCTTCCTACGAGAAAGAAGCTTCAGAATCAGTGCTTGACACCTTTGGGGATTTAAAGTCAAGTGACATTAAGAGTGCAGATGTGTCCGGCCACAAAGTGTCCTATATGGAAACCACATTCAAAGGGTATGACGGCACGGAAGTATTTGATGTCGTTGCCTTGGAGGAAAGACCGGAGGGGTATGGTTTCGCTTCCGCCTACAGATGCCCGAAAAGCGAACTGTCAAACGGGGAAGATGCTCTGAAAAAGATCTATGAAATGCTGACTTTTTACACGGAAGATCAGATTCCTGGTATCGATGCAGCGATTGGATTCTGGCCTGAATCGAGAATCTACAATCCTGACAACAGCCGGTCCGTCCTGATCAATGTGTCGGATTTCATAGAATCCGGATCAACTTTCCAGAATGAAAAAAGCGATGTCTCTTTCTATGGCGGAGACTATGAAAACGGAGAAGTCAATCTTACTATAAGATATTTAAATTCCTTTAAATTACTTGAAGACAAGAGTTTTGATGATCACATCAAAGAGACTTTACAAGACATGGAAGACTATGATTATAAGGATGTTAAAGAGCATTCCAGAAAGGAATTTAAGTTTGACGGGTGTGATGTCCACTATTTCTCCTACGATTACGTAATGGACTTCTCTGAACCCTGGGATTACAGGGTTCACAACTGGGTGATCGAGACTCCCGAGGGCGAGGAGATCTCTCTTGAGATGACCTATGAAATCACAATCCCTGACGATCCCGATCCCGAAGAATTCCTCAGGCAGCACATCACCCTGGAGAAATGAGTATTGACGAAATTCGTATCCGTGTATACAATATTCCAGTATATTTTATTTGTTACTGATCCTGCAGACAGTTCCGGTCGAAAGAACGATCATAATCCAAAGACAGTTATAACCGGAAGATCAGTCCGGTCGAAAGACTGTTCTTATCGGGAGATCAATCCGGTCGAAGACCGATTATAGTCGATTGATCGATTCTGATTGAAAAAACCGATTCTGATCGAGAGACCGATTCTGGCAGAAAGATCAATACGCAGCAATAGAGCGAGGAAGATCCATGAAAAAAATACCTTATGTGACAAAAGAGAAAGCCGAGGAGATCGCGCAGCAGTTCCCCACCCCCTTTTATCTCTACGATGAAAAGGGCATCCGCGACAATGCGCAGGCCGTAAAGGAGGCTTTTGCCTGGAATCCCGGATTCCGTGAATATTTTGCCGTCAAGGCGACTCCCAATCCCTATATCATGGACATCTTCCGCGATTACGGATTCGGTTTTGACTGCTCCTCCATGACGGAGCTGATGCTCTCCAACGCGGTCGGCGCAAGGGGACATGAGATCATGTTCTCCTCCAACGACACCCCGGCGGAAGAGTATGCCTATGCCGCAAAGCTGGGCGCGGTCATCAACCTGGATGACATCACACATATTCCCTTCCTGGAGAAGATCCTGGACGGCAAGTTCCCGGAGACCATGTCCCTGCGCTACAATCCCGGCGGCGTCTTCCAGATGGCCAACGGCATCATGGACAACCCCGGCGATTCCAAGTACGGATTTACCAAGGCCCAGCTCTTCGAGGGCTACAGGATCCTGCGCGACAAGGGCGTCAAGCACTTCGGTCTGCACGCCTTCCTGGCCTCCAATACCGTCTCCAACGAGTATTATCCGGAGCTGGCGGGCCGTCTGTTCAAGCTGGCAGCGGAAGCCAAAGAGGAACTCGGCATCCACTTTGCCTTCATCAACCTGTCCGGCGGCGTCGGCATCCCCTACCGCAAGAGTGAGACCCCCAATGACATCCGCGTGATCGGCGAGGGCGTCCGCGAGAAGTATGAGCGCTTCCTCGTACCCGCAGGTATGGGAGATGTGGCGATCTACACCGAGATGGGCCGCTTCATGCTCGCCCCCTACGGCGCGCTGGTAACAAGGGCGATCCATTCCAAGCATATTTACAAAGAATACATCGGTGTCGATGCCTGCGCGGCCAACCTCATGCGCCCCGCCATGTACGGCGCCTACCACCACATCACCGTCCTGGGCAAGGAGGATGCCATCTGCGATCACACCTATGACGTAGTGGGCTCCCTCTGCGAGAACAACGACAAGTTTGCCGTTGACCGCGAGCTTCCCCAGATCGACCGCGGCGACCTGCTCTTCATCCACGACGCCGGCGCCCACGGATTCGCCATGGGCTACAACTACAACGGCCGCCTGTGGAGCGCCGAGCTTCTGCTCAAAGAAGACGGCTCCGTCCAGCAGATCCGCCGTCCCCAGGAGCCCAAAGACTACTTTGCGACCTTTGACCAGACTCCTTACTACGCAAGGATGTTCCCGGAATCCAAGTGATCTCTGCGCAGTTATATAAAAAAATTCTTCAAAGAGGCTCAGATGAGTTCCCCTGCGGAGCTCATTTGAACCTTTGTTTTTTTCTTTTATTCCAAAAAAACCTGCAGGTCTGTATAATGATGGTGAAAACATGGTCATGACCGGGGTTAGAAACCAATCCGGAAATGAATATATAAAAACCAAACTGAAAAGGACGGCTCAAAGAGCTGAAAGGGGAAGACATAAATGAGAAAAAAATATTTCTTTTTTGACATCGACGGCACACTCACCGACAGGTCCACAGGCCTGATCGTGCCCTCTGCCCGGGAGGCGCTTGAAAAACTCAAGGCGGCGGGGCACTTTATCGCCATCAATACCGGCCGCGCCCACTACAAGGCAAGGAAGTTTTTTGACCAGCACGGGTTCGACAACATGGTCTGCAACGGCGGCATGGGCATCGTCATCAACAGGGAGCTGGTCGAGAACCGGCCGATCGATTTTGAAAAAGCCCTCTGGCTGTATCAGTACTGTATCGACAACGGCATCGGCGTTCTGGCCGCCTGCGACGATTCCCAGAAGGTTTACGCAAAGGACTTTACCTTCTATGACCAGGTGGGACCGCGCAGGGAACCCACTACCTATATCATAGACCCGGATTTTGACCCCCGGGACTTCGGGACCATCTATAAGCTCTACACCGCCACAACAGAAGAGCGCCGCAAGAGCCTTCCCTTCCCGGAGGAGCTGGGATACGTCAATTTCGAACCCGACTACACAATCGTCCAGCACGATGACAAGCGGGCGGGCGTCTTCCGTATGCTGGAACTGATGGGCGGCAGTCCGGAGGACGTCGTTGTCTTCGGAGACGACACCAACGACGAAGACATGTTCGCACCGGAATTCTACAAGATCGCCGTCGGAAACGCGCATCCTGACCTCAAGGCCATGGCGGACGAAGTGGCACCTGCCAATATCGACGACGGTATTTACAGGGTCTGCCAAGCCCACGGCTGGTTTGATCAGGTTGAGTAAAGAAATAAGACTGGAGGCATGTGACATGAAGGAAGGCACCGGAGAACAGAGCTGTCATCAGCTGAACGAACAGAAGATCGAACAGGGAGTCGAACAGAGTTCCGAACAGGCTTTTGAACAAGGAAACGGGCAGGCAGACGCCCTCGAACACAGCATAGAACAGACAGCGGACTGCTTAGATCCCGGGAACGGAAAGGCAGATACTCTCGAATACAGCATCGAACAAGCGGCGGACAGTGACCGCCTGGCAAAGCAGCTTGCCTTTGCCCTTGAGATCGACAAGGAAAAAAATATTTTCCGACAGACTCACCTGTCCGGCCACGGCAGGAATGAAAACGATGCCGAGCACGCCTGGCACATGGCGATCATGGCCTACCTGCTGCGCGAATACGCCAACGAAAAGGTCGATATAGGCCGGGTCATGCTCATGTGCCTGATTCACGACATCGTTGAGATCGATGCCGGTGATACCTATGCCTATGACGAGGCGGGACTGGCGACCCAGAAGGAGAGAGAGGACGCCGCAAAGGAGCGTATCTTTTCCCTTCTGCCCGATGACCAGAAACAGGAGCTCATCGCTCTGTTCGATGAATTTGAGGACTGCGAGACCCCTGAATCCAAATATGCCCACGCCATGGACAACCTCCAGCCTCTGCTCCTCAACGACTCCAACCACGGAGATGACTGGCACGAACACAAGGTCTGTTCGAGACAGATCTACGGCCGCCAGGGCAAGACGCGCCTGGGATCCGAAATCCTGTACCGGTACACAGACAAAATCATCCAGAAAAATATCCGCGAGGGCCATATCCTCCCCTGACCAATCGTCTAACGAGGCTGCGGGAAGTCTGTGGGAAGTCTGCATGAAGGCGGCGGGCAGCAGGAGACAGCAGGAGGCAGTTCCTTCTGCACCATCAAGATCAAAACTATGAGTATTTCTGAAAAAAGAATCGAAAAAGCAATCGAAAAAATAATCGAGCAACCGGTCGAACAGGAAGTCGAACAAAGAATCGAACAGACTGACGAACTGGAATCCGAACGGAGAATCGAACATACTGCCGAACGGAAATCCAGGCGGGAAACCGAACATCCGGTCG
>ODAJ011908438.1_pt1 | contig 14061 bp, 11 predicted proteins | sample 1539241 | NCBI WGS metagenome assembly ODAJ01 (sample SAMN02144231, study PRJEB22623) | gut metagenome | biome: sheep rumen | host: Ovis aries | place: New Zealand
AGTGGCGTAAGGATCCCGCTCACTGGAACGGATGATAAACAGTTTAGAGTTTAGGGTTTAGAGTTTAGAGACGGGAATATGGCAGAATATAAAAGCGACGTTAAGAAGATATACTACCCCGTAGAGCGGGTGTACGAGCGTCTTTCGGACTTGAACAACTTGGCTGTCATCCAGCAGAATCTTGACAATCCCATGATTCGCGAGAAGATGCTGGAGCAGGCTGGCGACAAGGCTTCGCCAGAACAGTTGGATGCTGTCCTACAGAAGCTGCGTGAACTGAAGTTTGATAGCGACAGCGTGTCGGGCTCCTCTCCTGTGGGTAATATCACGCTGCGTATCATTGAGCGCGAGGAGAACAAAACCATCAAGTTCGCGCTGGAAGGTGCACCCATCCAGGCAAATATGTGGGTTCAGTTGCTCCCTGCCACAGACACAGAGTGTGCTATGAAGCTCACTGTTAAGGCTGACCTGAATTTCTTTATCAAGCAGGTGATAGGCAGTAAGTTGCAACAGGGAGTGGATGGGTTAGCACAGATGCTGGCAAGCATACCATATTGATAATTAAATTAAGAATTATGAGTTAAGAATTAAGATTGGACACAATTGAATTAAGAATCATAGGATTATTCCCTCAAAGGGGTAATTTTTAACTCTTAATTTTTAACTCTTAACCAAAAATGGCAATGGCAAAGCTTTGGGATAAAGGATTTGAGATTCAGGACAAGATAGAACGTTTTACCGTAGGACGTGACCGTGAGATGGACCTCTACTTGGCAGAGGCTGATGTGCTGGGCTCTATGGCTCACACCACCATGCTGGAGAGTATTGGTCTGTTACAGGCTGATGAATTGCAGCAGCTCCTGGCCGAACTTCGTAATATACACGCTCAAATTAAAAGGGGCGAGTTCGTTATTGAGGAAGGTGTAGAGGACGTGCACTCACAGGTTGAACTGATGCTGACGCGTAAACTGGGCGACATAGGCAAGAAGATTCACTCGGGACGTAGCAGGAACGACCAGGTGCTGGTCGATCTTAAACTCTTTATCCGTCGCCAGTTGAAGGATATTGCTACGGACGTAAAGGAACTCTTCCAGCAACTTCAGGCACAGAGCGAGCGTTACAAGGACGTTCTGATGCCCGGTTATACCCACCTCCAGGTGGCTATGCCCAGTAGCTTTGGTCTTTGGTTTGGTGCTTATGCCGAGAGTCTTGTTGACGACATGATGTTCTTGCAGGCAGCCTTCCGTATGACCAACCGCAATCCCTTGGGCTCCGCTGCAGGTTATGGAAGCAGTTTCCCCCTGAATCGTACCATGACCACCGAGTTGCTTGGCTTTGACTCCATGAACTATAATGTGGTTTATGCACAGATGGGGCGCGGCAAGACGGAACGTAACGTGGCCTTTGCTCTTGCCAGCATAGCAGGAACCGTCAGTAAACTGGCTTTCGATGCCTGTATGTTCAGCAGCCAGAACTTTGCCTTCGTGAAGTTGCCTAACGACTGTACCACTGGTTCCAGCATCATGCCGCATAAAAAGAATCCTGATGTCTTCGAGTTGACACGTGCCAAGTGTAACAAACTGCAGGGGCTGCCCCAGCAGATAACACTCATCATGAACAATCTGCCCAGCGGATACTTCCGCGATCTTCAGATTATCAAGGAGGTGTTCTTGCCTGCCTTCCAGGAACTGCGCGACTGCTTGCAGATGACTACATACATTATTACTAAGATAAAGGTCAACGAGGATATCCTCTCCGATTCACGCTATGATCTTATGTTCTCTGTTGAGGAGGTTAACCGCCTTGCCACAGAGGGTATGCCTTTCCGCGATGCCTATAAGAAAGTGGGCATGGACATCGAGGCTGGTAAGTTTACCCCTTGCAAGGAGGTTCATCATACCCACGAGGGCTCTATAGGCAACCTCTGCAACCAGCAGATAGCAGCCTTGATGGACGAGGTCTGGAAGGGCTTCAACTTCCAGCGTATGGACGAAGCGGAGCAGAAACTCATTAAGCCCTCTAACCTCTAACCCAAATGCGTATTACTCTTCGGAAATTCGTTCCGGCCTTGCTGTCCGTCGTAGCCTTCACGGCGTGCGAGAAGGCTGACTCTACCTATTGTAGTCTGCCGGCTAAATTCGTGTTCGAGAATGCCTACCAGGCTCCGGCCCTCTATACCGCCTGCAACAGCATGGGCGAGTTCTGTACCATTACCCACCCGCCCGGCGGGCAGTTTGTGTTCAAGGGAACATCAGTAACATCCAGTGTTCCCCTTACGGCCGTCGTCGGTTATGCTGGTTTTAATTTAGGGCTCAGTGGACTCATAGTAGGCTTGCCTAATATACCCGAGATAGGTAAGACGGATAGTCAGGTGGTTTGCTTCGATTTGGCCTGTCCCAATTGTTGGGAGGACTATAATTTCGCCAAGCAGCTTGTGATTAAAGAGGGAATGGCTACTTGTGCCAGTTGCAAACGAACCTACAACCTTAATAATACAGGTTTTATTACAAAGGGTGAGGCAGGCAGACCATTGTACCGTTATCGTGTCAGTTATGTAAACAATACCATTGTGGTAAGTAACAGATAAGGTACTTTTCCCTGCTTTTCATAAAAATTTTTCACTTTTCACTTTTCACTTTTCACTTTTTATTGTAATTTTGTCCCCGCTTAAGGCTGCCCAGATGGTGGAATTGGTAGACACGAGGGACTTAAAATCCCTTGACCATTGCGGTCGTACGGGTTCGAGTCCCGTTCCGGGCACCCCATAAAATCCCTCTTGGCTTCATTGCTAAGGGGGATTTTTTAGTGCTCTTAGGAAAAATCCTATCGCCTTTTATCTGTTTTCCTTCTATTAGGACTGATAAATAGGGTACATTTGCATCAGTTAAACATTAAAACACATTAGATATGAAACGCTTACATTACTTGTTTTTGGCTTTGTGCATGGTAGCATCGGCTATGGTATTTAGTTCTTGTGAATATATAGAGGACGGAAAGAAGTCCATGGTTCTTTCTGGCGAGTGGAGGGGAGACTTTGGCATGTATTACACTTATCTCGACAGATATGGTAATGAAAGAACATATGACTCCTATGATACACATATTACCTTCGTTCCTGCTTATGACCATGCTCACTATGGTACGGGTGTGCAGGTTGACTATTACGAGCAGGGCCCCTATGAGTATCAGTACTACCGTTTCCATTGGTCTGTTGATGGGAGCGTTATCTACCTGACATACGATTATGATAACGATCTCGATACACGCATCAGTGATTATCACATGACAAATGATTATCTATCGGGTATCTTTGACTATTCTGGTACTTCGTTCCGTCTGTATAAGCTTGTTGATTATTACGATTGGACTCCTTATGTAAACAGCTATGGTAAAAGGGATAGGTACTATGCATCTGCAACTCGTGCCGATGGCGATGAGGCTACTGATAGCATAGCTGCTCCGACGGAGGAGGGAAAAGTTCTTGTTCGTGGTCGCAGAACCACTACGCTGAAGCAATAAGTTGCCGCTCAATACTACAAAAGCCTGCTGTCTATAATGGATGGCAGGCTTTGTTTTTGTGGTTGTTTTTCCTTCGTAATCGTATTAGTCCTCCTTTTGTCTCCTTCCATATTATAAAATGTATTAAAAAGAATGCCAATTGACCTTAAGTTCAAAAAAATAATTATACCTTTGCAGGCAAAATTTTAGGGATATGAAAAAGCACATTCTGTTTTTGATGTTTATCTGCTGCACATTGTCTTGTGTGGCTCAGATGTCAACCCCAGTTAAGTTCTCTGTTCAGCAGAAGAAAATTTCTGAAAACACATTAGAGGTAGAGTTCGTAGGTAAAGTAGATGCCGGATGGCATGTGTATGGTACGGATATTGCCGACGGCGGTCCCACACGTGCTGAGTTGACATTGGAAAAGACGGTAGGCCTGAAGCCTGAAGGAAAACTCCGTGCTACGGGGGCGCTTCATCGTGCTATGGACGACATGTTCGAGATGGAAGTAAGCTACATGGAGGGGACTGCTAAGTTTGCTCAGAAGTTTACCATAACAGAACCTAAATACGAGGTTGCTGGATACCTTACTTACGGTGCATGTAACGATCAGAACTGTATGCCTCCTACCAATGTTGAGTTTAAATTCGAGGGAACGGGAACGCCTCAGGCAGACAAGGCGGCTGTAGAGAAAGAGAAGGCAGAGGAGAAGGTGGCAGAAGAAGCTGTTCCCGCAGTAGATACAGTTGCTACCGACACGATGGCGACTGATACCTTTGCTGCTCCTGCAGAGTTCTCTGGCGATTTGTGGACTCCCGTTATAGACGAATTGAAGACATTGGAGGATGGCGCTGATACCAAGGATAATAGTCTGATAGGTATCTTCCTTTTGGGAATGTTGGGCGGTCTTGTTGCCTTGTTGACCCCCTGCGTATGGCCCATCATACCTATGACGGTAAGTTTCTTCCTGAAACGTAACAAAGAGCGTAGTAAGAGCATCCGTGATGCTGTTACCTACGGAATCAGTATAGTAATAATATATGTAGCATTGGGTTTGTTCGTGACATTGTGCTTCGGAGCCAGTGCCTTGAACGCCCTCAGCACCAATGCTATCTTTAATATCTTCTTCTTCCTGATGTTGCTGGTGTTCGGTGCCAGCTTCTTGGGTGGATTCGAGATTACCCTGCCAAGTCGTTTTACCAATGCCGTAGATAAAAAGTCTGAGACCACGACAGGTCTTCTCAGTATCTTCCTGATGGCATTTACGCTTAGCTTGGTTAGTTTCTCTTGTACAGGTCCCATCATTGGTTTCCTGCTGGTAGAATTAGGTACAACGGGTAATCTGTTGGCTCCCACCATCGGTATGTTGGGTTTTGCCATTGCCTTGGCTCTTCCTTTCACCCTTTTTGCCATGTTCCCTGCATGGCTTAAGAGTGCTCCTAAGAGTGGTAACTGGATGAACTGTGTGAAGGTGTGTCTGGGCTTCCTGGAGTTGGCCTTTGCGCTGAAGTTCCTCAGTGTGGCAGATTTGGCTTATGGATGGCATCTGCTGGATCGTGAGGCCTTCCTTTGTCTCTGGATTATGTTGTTTGCCTTGCTGGGCGCTTATCTGATTGGGTGGATACGATTCCCCCACGATGAGGATGAATATGACGAGATGGGCGAGGTTGTTGTGAACCACCGTACCAGCATCCCCCGATTCTTTGCAGGTCTGCTGTCTTTTGCTTTTGCCTTGTATATGGTGCCTGGTTTGTGGGGCGCTCCTTGTAAGGCCGTCAGCGCCTTCGCTCCTCCCATGCAGACACAAGACTTTAATCTGTACGACAATGAAGTGAAGGCTCACTTTACAGATTACGACGAGGGTATGGCATACGCCAAGGCTCACAATATGCCTGTGATGATTGACTTTACTGGTTACGGGTGTGTAAACTGCCGTAAAATGGAGGCTGCCGTTTGGACGGATCCTCGTGTGGCAGAGATTATGAACAACAAGTATGTGCTCATTACTCTGTATGTCGATGAGAAGACTCCACTTCCTGAGACATTGGTGGTGAACGAGAATGGCCAGGACGTGAAACTGCGTACCGTTGGCGATCGTTGGAGCTATCTGCAGCGCAGTAAGTTCGGTGCCAATGCACAGCCTTTCTATGTACTGCTCGACAACGAAGGACATCCTCTTAACAAGTCCTATTCTTATAACGAGGATATAAGTGCTTATCTGGCTTTCCTTCAGAAGGGGTTGGATAAGTACAAAGCAGAATAAATGTGCCCTTAGACCGGCTTGCGTGTTGATTCAGGCCGGTTGTAAAAACCATTTAGAGGTATCATGGTGTGCCTCTTTGCAAGATAAGCAAAAAAGTGAAGGCTTTTTTGCTTATCTATTGTTTTTTTTTATAACTTCGTGCCCGAAAAATTGTCTTATGCAAAAATGAGGCATTTCCCTGATTCCGACAAAAGAAAAATAACATATAACAAGAATGGAAAAAATACAAGAACTCACTGAGAAGATCTATCGCGAAGGCGTGGAGAAAGGGCAGGCCGAGGCTGACCGTATTGTAGAGGAAGCAAAGAACAAGGCTGAGCAGATTATCGCAGAGGCAAGAGAGCAGGCTAAGGCTATCGAGGCTCAGGCTCAGAAGAAGGCTGGCGAGTTGGATGCAAATACCAAGAGCGAGCTGAAGCTTTATACCAGCCAGGCGCTGAATGCTTTGAAGAGCGAAATCGTCAACGTACTGACCGATAAGGTTGCTAAGGATGCTGCCGCAAACTTGGCTGCCGACAAGAACTTCTTGGGTCAGTTTGCTGTAGTATTGGCAGGTAAGTGGGCTGAAGGCGAGGCTGTCGTTCTTTCTTCAAGTGAGGCTGAGAGCCTGAAGGCTTATTTTGCTGCTCAGGCTAAGGATCTGCTTGACAAGGGTGTTACCATCAACAAGGTAAATGGTAAGGATACCATGCTTACCATCTCTCCCGCTGACGGTAGCTACAAAGTGAACTTCGGTAAGGAGGAGTTCGAGGCTTACTTCAAGAACTTCCTGCGTCCCCAACTCGTTGAAATGTTATTCTAATGGGCAACTACTATTGCATGATGGCAGGCCTGCCGGATATCGAACTGGCAGATACGCAGCCGGGCATTACCTTCCAGGAACTGCGCGAGCAGTGCGAGGAGCAACTTTCCTCTGGCGATGCCAAGCTGGTGGCTAACTACCTCTACCTGCGTCAGGACTGCACAAATCTGGTTCGCCTGCTAAAGGATCCTGATGCCCAGATTGAGGTGTGGGGCAATTACTCGTTAGAGCAGTTGCGCGACCTTATCACCAGTGCTACGGAGCTGAACTTCAACGTACATCGTTTCCCCGCATTTATGAGTATCTTTGCCCGCGAGTATAGCTACAACAAGGATACTAAGGGCTACTTCCCCGAGGATGAGATTTTATTTCAGTTTTATGACTATGCTATTAAGACCTGTCCTAATAAGTTCATCCGCGAGTGGAATATGCTGAATCTGAATATCACTAACATCCTGACGGCTATGCTGGCTCGTAAACAAGGGTGGAACGTGGCAGATTTCATCAAAGGCGACGGTGAAGTACAGGAGATGATTCGTGAAAACAAAACCAAGGACTTTGATTTGACTCATGAATATGATTATGTAAAGAACTTGGTGAAGATTGTCGATGAGGAGGATCCTGTAAAGAAGGAGAAGATGATTGATGCTTTCAAATGGCTGTGGTTGGACGAGAAGACTTTCTTCAATCCATTTAGTTTGGAAGCTGTATATGCATACATCTGTAAGATTCAGATGCAGTACCGTTGGGCTAAACTCGACCCCGAGAAGGGAAAAGAGACTTTCACACAGATTATTGAAAATCTGCGTGGAGAGGCCAAGGTACCTGAAGAATTCTTGAAATAATTCACAATTCACAATTCATAATTCATAATTATGAGGGAGATTGAAAGCAACGTAATCGCCACAAAAAGCAAATCATTCGCAATAAGGTGTATTCGGCTAAGGAAATATCTCTGTGAGAATAAAAATGAATATGAGTTGTCAAAACAATTGCTTCGAAGTGGAACCAGCATTGGAGCGAATGTGAAAGAAGCGTTGCGTGGACAAAGTCGTCCCGATTTTGGGGCTAAGATGAATATAGCTCTAAAGGAAGCCAGCGAAAGTGAATATTGGATAGAATTATTGCAAGAAACAGATTATCTGAATAATGAGCAGGGTGAGAGTCTGATTGAAGACTGTAGAGAGTTAATTAGGTTGTTGACAAGTATTGTTAAGTCTACATTCAATGCGTCAGCCTAATTGTGAATTATGAATTAAGAATTATGAATTAAATAAAACTATGACAAAAGGAACTGTTAGTGGCGTTGTTGCCAACATGGTCACGCTCCGTGTTGACGGACCTGTGCTCCAGGGTGAGATCTGCTACATCACAACGGGGGGCGACCGCCTGATGGCCGAGGTCATCAAGGTGATTGGTCAGGATGTGTACGTTCAGGTGTTCGAGTCCACTCGTGGCCTGAAGGTAGGTGCCGAGGCTGAATTCACCGGTCATATGCTCGAGATTCAGTTGGGCCCCGGTATGTTAAGTAAGAACTTTGATGGTTTGCAGAACGACCTCGATAAAATGGAGGGCGTATTCCTGAAGCGTGGTCAGTACACCGAGCCTTTGGATGCCGACCGTGAGTGGGATTTCGAACCTATCGTAAAGGTGGGTGACAAGGTTGAGGAGAGCGACTGGCTGGGTAAGGTGGAAGAGAATCACCAGCCCCTGAAGATTATGGCTCCCTTCCAGTTGAAGGGTGTGGCTACTGTTAAGAGCATTGTACCTGCCGGCAAGTATAAGATTCATGATGTTATTGCTGTCCTGACAGACGAGCAGGGAAACGACATCAATGTAGATATGGTTCAGCATTGGCCCGTTAAGTTTGCCATGACTAACTATAAGGAAAAGCCCCGTCCATTCAAACTGTTGGAGACAGGTGTTCGTACCATCGATACCTTTAACCCCATCGTAGAGGGCGGTACAGGTTTCATCCCAGGTCCCTTTGGTACTGGCAAGACGGTGCTCCAGCATGCTATCTCTAAGCAGGCTGAGGCTGATATCGTAATCATTGCAGCCTGCGGTGAGCGTGCCAACGAGGTAGTGGAGATCTTCACAGAGTTCCCCGAATTGGTTGACCCTCATACAGGTCGTAAGTTGATGGAACGTACCATCATCATTGCCAACACCTCTAACATGCCTGTTGCTGCCCGTGAGGCTTCAGTATATACAGCCATGACAATGGCCGAGTACTACCGTTCTATGGGTCTGCGCGTGCTCTTGATGGCTGACTCAACATCTCGTTGGGCACAGGCATTGCGTGAGATGTCTAACCGTATGGAGGAGTTGCCTGGCCCCGATGCCTTCCCTATGGACTTGGGCGCCCTTATCAGTAACTTCTACGGTCGCGCAGGATATGTTTACCTAAAGAATGGTGAGGTAGGTTCAGTAACCTTCTTGGGTACTGTATCACCTGCCGGTGGTAACCTGAAGGAGCCTGTAACAGAGAATACCAAGAAGGTGGCACGTTGCTTCTATGCTTTGGAACAGGACCGTGCCGATAAGAAGCGTTATCCCGCTGTGAACCCCATCGATTCTTACTCTAAGTATCTGGAGTATCCCGAGTTCGCAGAATACATCAAGGGTCATATCAACGAGGAGTGGATTCCTAAGATCCTGAGCTTGAAGACCCGTATGCAGCGTGGTAAGGAAATTGCCGAGCAGATCAACATCCTCGGTGATGACGGCGTACCCGTTGAGTACCATGTTACGTTCTGGAAGTCAGAGGTTATCGACTATGTTATCCTACAACAGGATGCGTTCGATGAGGTAGATGCCGTTACTCCATTGGAGCGTCAGGAGGAGATACTGAACTTGGTTACTACTATCTGCGAAAAGGAATATACTCAGTTCGAGACTTTCCTGGATGTTGTGGACTACTTTAAGAAGCTCATCAACCTGTGCAAGCAGATGAACTACTCACAGTACAAGAGCGAGCAGTACTACGACTATGTAACGCAAATCAAGAATATGCTCAATTCATAATTCATAATTCACAATGCATAATTGGAAGTATGAATAAGAATTTCACCCTACGAGATTATATATTATGAATTATGAATTAACAATTATGAATTAATCAAAATGGCACAAGCATTTCAAAAAGTATATACACAGATTAGTCAGATTACCAAGGCTACCTGTTCGCTGAAGGCAACGGGTGTTGGTTATGACGAACTGGCAACCATCAACGGCAAACTGGCTCAGGTGGTTAAGATTATGGGTGACAATGTTACCCTGCAGGTGTTCGAGGGAACTGGTGGTATCCCCACCAATGCCGAGGTGACTTTCCTGGGCAAGTCTCCTTCACTGAAGGTTAGCGAGCAGTTGGCAGGTCGTTTCTTCAATGCATATGGTCAGCCTATTGATGGCGGACCAGAGATCGAAGGTAAGGAAGTGCCCATCGGTGGACCCAGCGTGAATCCCGTACGTCGTAAGCAGCCCAGTGAACTGATTGCAACGGGTATTGCAGGTATCGACCTGAACAATACATTGGTTTCTGGTCAGAAGATTCCCTTCTTTGCCGACCCCGATCAACCTTTCAACGAGGTAATGGCTATGGTTGCCATGCGTGCCAAGGCTGACAAGATTATCTTGGGCGGTATGGGTATGACCAACGATGACTATTACTTCTTCCGCAACACCTTCTCTAACGCTGGTGCTTTGGATCGTATCATCTCGTTCATCAATACTACCGAGGACCCTGCCGTAGAGCGTTTGCTGATTCCTGATATGGCACTGGCAGCAGCCGAGTATTTCGCTGTCGAGAAGCATGAGACTGTACTGGTTCTGTTGACCGATATGACCTCTTATGCAGACTCACTGAGTATCGTAAGCAACCGTATGGACCAGATTCCTTCTAAGGACTCTATGCCTGGTTCTTTGTATTCAGACTTGGCAAAGATCTACGAGAAGGCTGTTCAGTTCCCCGAGAGTGTAGGCGGTGGCTCTATTACCATTATCGCTGTAACAACATTGAGTGGTGGTGATATTACACACGCCGTTCCAGATAATACCGGTTATATTACCGAGGGTCAGCTCTATCTTCGTCGCGATAGTGATGTGGGTAAGGTTGTCATCGATCCCTTCCGCTCATTGTCTCGTCTGAAGCAGTTGGTTGCTGGTAAGAAGACACGTAAGGACCATTCACAGGTAATGAATGCTGCCATCCGTCTGTATGCCGATGCTGCTAACGCCAAGACCAAGTTGGAGAATGGTTTCGACCTTACCGATTACGACAACCGTTGCTTGGATTTCGCAAAGGATTATTCAAGCAAGTTGCTGGCAATCGACGTGAACCTGAACACCGAGGAGATGCTCGATGTTACATGGTCTCTCTTCCGCAAGTACTTCAAGTTGGAAGAGGTAAACATCAAGAAGGAATTCACAGATATATATTGGAAATAAAATGAAGCCTCTGAGCAAACGCTCAGGGGCTTTTTTAGTTTAGAGTTGAGCGTTTAGAGTTGAGAGACAGTTTTTAAGTTTAGAGCATAATAGTTGTCAGGAACTTTCAACTCAGGAACTTTCTACTTTCCACTGACTCTAAACTTTAAACTCTACACTCTAAACATTATACGATATCACTTCCCAAAAAGAAATTTGCCCAATGGCTTACTGGTATGCGCAATCTGACTGATAAGCAGACAGAGGGCAACAATAGGAATGGCCACACCAATAGAGCATAGGATATCCAACAGGAAGTTGGGATGGTGCACATTCAGCCATGTTCCTATGAAGGGCAGGGAAGGGATGAGCAGGAAGTGTAGCAGATAGATGTCCAGTGTGTGGGCTCCGGCATATTGCAGGGCCTTTCCCAACTTTTTTTCTTTACGGAACCATTCCTGATTATGACGGAAGAACATCACCACCATCAGAAGCAGCGTGTACATGGCTGTGGTGCGAGGTAGGTTGGTCCAAGCGAACTTCAGCGTATGCCAACGGAAGATATCAGCACAGCATACCACTGCCAGGGTGGCTACAAGAGGGAAGAACCATATGCTGTCAAAGAGCTTTTGTACCTTATCCCAGTAGCGGTGTACAATGTTACCTAAAAGGAAGAATTGCATAAAGCGGATGGTTTGCACGAAACTGGTATAAGCATAGATAGGTTCCTGATGGTACTTAAATACTTTGGGTAAGTACAACGTTTCGTAAGCGACTATCGAAAGTATCCATACAATGAGCCAGAAGAATAATGAATAATCATTTTTCTTTTTTATCTTTTTTCTTTTAATTCCCACGTAGTGGGCAACAATACTGATGGCATAATATATCAGGAACATCTGTAGTAGAACCCAGGTAAACCAGTACCCATCCTTTGTGGGGCTCTTCATGGCTCTGAGGAAGCCCTCCCAGAACGTTCCGTTGGTCTTAAAGATGATAAAGATACACAGGAAGATGACGGCAGGAATAATCTGTACATGTAATTTTTTGCCTACCAGTGGTAGCGTATTTTTGATATTCCAGATAAAGTTCGCTTTATAAGCCAGGAAACCGCTCACGAAGAAGAACAGGGGCATTCTGAACAATACCAGAAAGGGCAGGGCGGCACTGGTTTTCTCGTTCTCTTGGAATCCAAACTGAGCCACATGATATGCTACTACCAGCAGCATGGTAAATCCTCGCATGGCATCAAGCCACTCAATGCGTTTGTTTAATTCATAATTCATAATTCTCAATTCATAATTAGACCGCCCTCGTTACTTCGATATACCGTTATTACGACAATTATTGCTGCCAAATTCTTCACTCTTCATTCTTCACTCTTCACTCTAATAATCTCGGCAGCCTCCTTCGCACACTGTTCTACGTTATAATATTTCTCTGCTAAGAGGCGTCCCTTACGTCCCATCTCTTTTGCCTCTTCGGGGTGCTCTACAATGTAACGGATAGCTCGTTCCCAACCATCCGTGTCGTAAGGCTCTAAGTAGATGCCGCACCCCTCGGCTTCCAAATCCATAGGCATTTGTGGGTTGCGGGTACAGAGAATCGGTAATCCTAATGCCATAGCCTCAACCACGGTGGTCAGTCCTACAGTGTAGTTGCTGGGCTTGCAGCAGATGCATACACATTGGCTCTGAGCTACCAACAGGGATAGTTCGTAGGGCATCAGACGTTCTCCAAAGTGCAGGTCTATATTGTCTTTTATTTCCAGATTGGCAAACGTACCCTTTTGCTCCTTCTGGGTGTAAAGCGTTAAAGGTAACCCTGTGTTGTTGAAAGCCTCTGTCAGTGTCTTGTAATCTCGCAGTTCTTTACCTGTGGATATGAAGCCTTTCCTTTCGGGAGAATGGGGAAGGCTGTCATAGAATGCCAAATCTGCCCCCCAGTGAACCATGCTCATATGGGTTGGGTCGGCTTTCTGGGATTGCAGACTGTCCTGCATCAGTTTCTCCGAGAAGAATATCATGTGATCCATCCCTTTGTAGAAAAGACGTGCCAAAGTCTCGCGCAGGCAGTTCTTTGCCTTTACAATAGGCTGGTGGTGCCATACCACAATCCTTTTGCGGTACAGGCCTATGGCATGCAGTAGGATGATAGGCTCAATGCCTCGTGTGTGAGTGGCATACAGAACGTCATAGTGTTGGCGACATGTCAGAATCTTCCACGTAGCCTTCAGCGTATCTTGCACCCGTTTGTATACGTGAATCTGGTCATGCCAGATAACCTCAAAGCCGTGCTTCTCCAGTTGTAATGCTCCATATAGGAAGTGGGCTGGGAATTTTCCTTCCTTCCATTCCCTCACAATCCGCATCGTGTCCTGTGTGTGGTAGAAATAGACGGTCCTGCCGCTTCCGTTGTCCCCTTGTTCTCCCCTCCTTGGGAGGGGCTGGGGGAGGCTCTTTCCGCTTAGCCAGAATACTCTTTCTATGAATGGAACCAGTAGTGTGCAGATGATAAAAACCAAGGTGGTCATGATAAACATATCGGGCACGCTCTTCTTGATGTTGTGCCCCAGAAGAATGGCTATAAAAACATAGAACATAATCAGTGGATAGTGCCCTATGTAATAAACCATGCTGTGTTCTCCGATATAGCAGATGCCAGGAATACGCTTAACATTTGTGGTTAGCAGGATGCCGGATAGTCCTGTCAGTGCCAGCATTGTGTTCAGCATAACCCTCCAGAATGGCCCCGTGAAGGTGTTTGTCTTCATTTCATATTCGCCATGCAGGTAGATATTCATACAAACAAATGCTATCACCAATATGATGCTGAGGATGAGGCCCTTCTTGTTGCCCGTTCTGTCCAGTGTCTTGTGCCAGAGCTTTCCTAAGTAGAAGAAAAAGGCTCCACAGAAGACGTTGTTCATCATCAGGTATAGTGGATTCCCCTGCTTATACAGCCAGTAGCTGATCAGTGGGAATAGTATGATGATGAGATGCAGGTGTCGTACCTTCTCTATGAAATGAACGATAATATACGAGGCAAAGAAACAAGGCAGGAACCA
>ODAJ012117689.1_pt1 | contig 14061 bp, 13 predicted proteins | sample 1539241 | NCBI WGS metagenome assembly ODAJ01 (sample SAMN02144231, study PRJEB22623) | gut metagenome | biome: sheep rumen | host: Ovis aries | place: New Zealand
ATGAACGGCGGCATGGGCGGCGGTTTTGTTCAGCCTGCACCTGTCAACAGCTTTGCTCAGCCTCACAACAGCACATTCAACCCCGCTTCTGCAGGCAATTCGCCTTCAAACCCGAATAAGAATATGGTCCCGGGCGCAAACGGCGGCTTTGTACAGCCGCAGCCACAGGCAGCACCTGTTCCGCCAATGCCTGATGTTCCGCCGGTACCTCCTATGCCGGACGTTCCTCCCGTACCTCCTGTACCTGAGGCTGTAAAGCCCGAGCAACCGGCTCCCGAAGCCCCTGCTGCTGAGAAGAAGGCTCCGCAGGAACCTATACCGGTCAAGGAAGTTACAAACGAAGCTGCCGAAGCTCAGGCTGTCATCAGCGAGACCAAGCCCGAGGCTGATCCTGTAACACAGGCACCTGCTGCTGCGGAATTCATTTTCTGCTCGCAGTGCGGTCACAAAGAGGCTGCAAACGTTGCTTTCTGCTCACAGTGCGGAAGCAAGCTTTGATGATAAAATAACGACAGGCGGTAATTCCGCCTGTTTTTGTTGATTTGCGAAAAGATATTTTTAAGAAAGGATCACAGAAAATGTCATTGACTATAAGAGAAACACTCAGAGAATACGATGTTATCCTTGCATCATCTTCACCAAGGAGAAAGGAGCTTTTAAACCTTTTGTGCCCGACATTCAGGGTGATACCGCCCGATGTTGACGAAAAGCTCCCCGCAGGAGTCAGCAGCACACAGGCAGCAGAGTTCCTTTCAGACCTGAAATGCCGCTATATCGCTGACATCTACGAAAACAGCGTGGTTATAGGCTGCGATACGATAGTTGTGCTCGATAACGCCATTTTTGGCAAGCCGCTCAACGAGGAGGACGCTGCAAGGATGCTGCGTGCACTTTCGGGAAGGACTCACACAGTAATAAGCGGCGTGACTATTGGCTACAAAAAGAAATATCTCTCATTCTCGGCTGCTACAAAGGTCACCTTCCATCAGCTGTCTGAGGAGGACATAAACGCTTATTGCCGCAGCGGCGAACCGCTCGATAAGGCAGGCGCTTATGGGATACAGGGGCTTGGCTCACTGCTCGTTAAAGGGATAGAGGGCGAGTATTACAACGTTGTAGGGCTGCCCGTTTCCGAGATAGCACAGCGCATAGGGGATTTTCTTGCAATGTGCAATGAATGATCATACAGCAGAAAGGCGCTTTGTGCGCTTTTTTCTGTTTTGCCTGCAAAAGCGGACATCCCGCTGCATATCTGCCTTTGATTTGGCATACTAACATAAAAACATATTTGTATTTTGCCGAGTTTATATAAAAAGGATAAAAAATTAAAAATATTGCTGAATATACTTGAAAAAGTGAGTTTGATGTGGTATAATAGCCGTATATGTGAAATTGAAATGCCAAAAGGATAATGAATATGGATGCGAAAAACAATAAAGGGCGCAGACAACGGTCAAGAGTGCGCCTTCAGCAGAACTTCGTTTCGCTTTGCTGCCTTTTGTGCGTCGTTTTCGCAGTCGGTTGGATAATACATTCGGCAGGAACTAAAACTGCGTTTTTCACCTCCTCCGACAGCAGCTCGCAAAAAGCTGAAGAACAGGCTTCATCATCGCAGTCAGAAAGCTCCTCACAGGCAGGGAATGAAAGCAGCGTACCGGGCGATAACAGCTCACAGCCGGCACCCGACAGCTCCTCATCGGCATCGAGCCAGCCTGCCGATCCAAATGCGCACCCCTATGCGCAGGCAAAGGATACCGAAGATGAGCTTGATGATGCGCTGTTTATAGGAGATTCACGAACGGTAGGACTGTTCAATATCTGCGATAAACCGAAAGCGACTTTCTATTGCAGCATAGGTCTGAATATACAGACAGTGTTTGAGACCCAGGCGATAGCACTTGACAACGGCAATATGGGAACTGTTGCTGATGCGCTCGCACAGGGACACAAATTCAAGCGTGTCTTTATAAACTTCGGAACGAACGAAATGGGCTGGCCGTATTATGATAACTTTATCGGGCTTTATAAACAGCTCGTGGATAAGGTGCGTGAATACAGCCCCGATGCAAAAATATACGTTGAATCAATACTTCCCGTTACCGCATCAAGAGATGCTCAGGGAGATGCAATAAATAATACCAACGTTGAAAAGCTCAACCGCTATATCAAGACATTTGCCGAGCAGAACAACTGCACTTACCTGCAGTGCGATGCCGCAGTCAAGGATAAGGACGGAAAGCTGCCCGAGGACGCAAGTACCGACGGTATCCACATGACGATAGAGTATTGCAAGTATTGGTTGAACTATATAATAGACGAAACCTGATAATTAAGGAAAGGAAAGATGAAATCATGAGATCAAAAAAAGTAATATGTGCCGTAATGGCAGCTGCGATCATTACCAGCATGGCATTTGCTTCCTGCGGCAGCAGCTCAAGCACAGCAGATGCCTCAAGCAAGAGCAGCGCAAGCACAACAGCTGTTGAGACCAAGGAAAAGACCGCAAAGGATATTTCCGCTATCGCAAACAGCCTCAAGGATGCTCTTGATGAAAAGATAAAGGGCACTATGACTCAGTATGACGACAAGAGGATCGAGAAGATGATCGGCGTTAAGCCTGACCTTTATACCAAGGCTGTCTGCTTTGTAGACGCTTCCGGTGCTTCCGCTAACGAGATCGACTGCTTCGAGGCTAAAGACGAGAATTCCGCTAAGGAGATCGAGAGTGCTCTCAAGACTCGTATAGAGAATCAAAAGACCGCTTTCAAGGATTACGTTCCCGCTGAAATGACCAAGCTCAACGATCCTGTGCTGAAAGTTGAAGGCAACTACGTTTTCCTCAGCCTTTCCGATGACAGCAGCAAGGCTAAAGAGATAATCGGATAATATACTTGTTTTTAAGGTCATGCTGGGCTGTAAAAAATGCAGCGCAGCATGGCTCTTTCGTGTTTTTTGAGTAATTTTTTCAAGGTATGGTGATAGATTAGATGCTTTTTTCAAGCACTGTATTTATGTTTTTGTTCCTGCCTGCCGTTTTATTGCTGTATTATATCGCACCTAAAAAGATACGCAACCTGATACTGTTTGCATTCAGCCTTGTGTTCTATGCTTGGGGCGAACCGATATATGTGTTCCTGATGGTACTCTCCACGATAGTGGCGTATATAACGGGACTTGCAGCGGATAAGACCAAAAAAGGCAGAAAGCCCTGGGTGCCCAAGCTCTCGCTGATAGTTGCTGTTTTGTGGAATATGGGACTGCTTTTGTTCTTTAAGTACACTAACTTTTTCATTACAACTGCCAACGATATCTTCGGCAGCAATATCGACAAGCTGGATATAGTGATGCCTATCGGTATCTCATTTTACAGCTTCCAGACGCTTTCGTATGTTATCGATGTTTACAGAGGCGATGTCAAAGCGCAGAGGAATTATCTTGCACTGGGCACATACGTTGCGCTTTTCCCTCAGCTTATCGCAGGCCCTATCGTAAGATATAAGGACGTTGCCGAGCAGCTGGCACAGAGAAAGGAAACGCTGGATAACTTCTCCGCAGGCGTAAAGCGCTTTGCAATTGGTCTTGGCAAAAAGGTACTGCTGGCAAATAACATCGGCTTCCTTTTTGATACCATAAGCAATACACCGCAGAGCGAAATGAGCGTTGTTGCTTCCTGGATGGGCATTATAGCTTACACTTTCCAGATCTATTTTGATTTTTCGGGCTATTCGGATATGGCAATCGGACTTGGAAAGATGTTCGGCTTTGATTTTCTGGAAAACTTCAACTACCCTTATATCTCCGATTCTATCACGGAATTCTGGAGAAGATGGCACATCTCGCTTTCAAGCTGGTTCAGGGATTATGTTTATATCCCGCTCGGCGGAAACCGCAAGGGCAAGCTCAGACAGTGCGTGAATATCATGATCGTGTGGTTCCTTACGGGCTTCTGGCACGGTGCAAACTGGAACTTTATGATCTGGGGCGTTTACTTCGGAGTGATCCTGCTTTGCGAAAAGCTGTTCCTGCTCAAAGCGATCAAAAAGATACCTAAGGTATTTGCACACATCTATGCGCTGATACTTATAGTCATAGGCTGGGGTATCTTCGCATTTGAGGATTTCGGGAAGCTCACGCAAAACTTTAAGAATATGTTCGGATTATCGGGAATCAGCTTTATAAATCACCAGACAGTCGCATGGCTGGTAGCTTATGCCGTTACATTCATTATCCTGATCGTGACCTCCACGCCGCTTATCAAAAAGCTCGGAAGCCTCGTTCAGAAGGCTCTCCCGGCAGCTTACAGCTGCGTGCTGCAGCCGCTTATGGTTCTGGGTATACTGGTGCTTTCCACTGCATACCTCGCAGGAAATTCGTTCAACCCGTTCTTGTATTTCAGATTTTAGGAGGTGACCGTAATGAGCAAAAAAACACAGCGTATCTCGCAGATCATTATGGTCAGCGTGTTCCTGATATTTATACTCGGCTTTTGCGTATGGACCTTTCTGCTCAAAGACCGTGAGTTCTCGGAAATGGAGAACCGCAGCCTTGCTCAGTTCCCCGAGTTTTCATGGAAAAACCTGAAGGAAGGCGCTTTTACCGACGGGCTTGAAAAGTATATGTCCGACCAGCTGCCTTTCAAGGACGAGCTTGTTACCTTGAAAACGGATACCGAAAGGCTGCTGATGCATGACCTGCAAAACGGCGTATACTTTGGTAAGGACGGCTACTACCTGCAGAATTACAAGGAAAATACCGCACAGGTCGAAAAGAACATCAGCTGCATAAACGATCTTGCCGAGCTTTGTCCCGGAAAGGATATCAGTCTTTTGCTGATACCAAACAGCATAAGCGTTATGAGCGATAAGCTGCCTGACGTGAACACAACGCAGGATCAGCAGAAAACTATCGACAGGATAAAGCAGGGACTTGACAGCAGCGTTAAGTTCTACTGCCCGATGCAGGAGCTTAAAGATGCCGCTAAGGACGGCACACAGGTGTTCTACAAGACAGACCACCACTGGACCTCTGACGGTGCAAGGGTGGCATTTGACGGCTTTATGAAATTCCTCGGAGAAGATGAGTTGAAGGCTGATTACAGCGTAAAGGAGCTTTCGGGCTTCCTGGGAACGCTTTATTCAAAAGCTCCTACGGCATTTGCGGACAAGGAAACTATGAAGCTGTTCACCGATAAAAACAACAAGCTCACCGTGAAATACACCGATGCTAACAGGAACGAAACTACCGACACTCTGTTTGACAGCTCCTTTGAGGACAAGAAGGACAAATACTCCACTTTCCTCGGCGGAAACTATTCAATGGTAGAGATAAAGTCGGATAATGCACAGAAAAAAGAAAACGTGCTTATCCTCAAGGACAGCTACGCTAACTGTGCAATGCCTTATTTCACAAGTATGTATTCCAATGTGACCATGCTGGATATGAGATATTATCACATGCAGGAGCTTGATGTATCGGACTACATCAAACAGAAAAACATCGACAAAGTCATTCTTCTTTACAACGTTGATTTCTTCAACACCGATAACAACTTTGTAGAGCTGAGCTTTTAAAAGCTAAAAGCAAGAAAAATCCCCTGTATCGCTAAGATACAGGGGTTATTTTTGTCTGTTACTTTGCCACAGCCTTGTGGAATACCTTTTTGCCCTTTTTGATTATCACTGCATCGCTCAGGTCTACAAGTCCCTTAGGATCGGTGAACTTTTCATCGTTTATGCTCACACCGCCCTGTGTAACAAGTCTTCTTGCATCACCGTTTGAAGCGCACAGTCCGCACTTGACAAGCAGTGTCAGCACGCCTATCTTACCGCCTTCAAGCTCAGATGGATCTATCTCGGTGGTAGGCATATCGTCGCTCACGCCGCCCTTTGCAAATATAGCCTTTGCAGCATCGTCAGCCTTTTTAGCCTCCTGCTCACCGTGAACGAGCTTTGTCAGCTCAAAAGCGAGCAGCTCCTTAGCCTTGTTGAGCTCAGCGCCCTGCATAGTCTTTTCCATTTCCTCAATTTCCTCGATAGGAACGAATGTAAGCAGCTTGAGGCACTTGATTACATCAGCATCGTCAACATTTCTCCAGTACTGGTAGAAATCATAAGGAGATGTCTTTTCGGGATCCAGCCACACTGCTCCGCCAACGGTCTTACCCATTTTCTGCCCCTCGGAATTGAGCAGCAGAGTTATCGTCATAGCGTGAGCGTCCTTGCCCAGCTTTTTTCTTATAAGCTCAGTACCGCCGAGCATATTTGCCCACTGGTCATCGCCGCCGAACTGCATATTGCAGCCGTATTTCTGGAACAGCATATAGAAATCGTAGGACTGCATTATCATATAGTTGAATTCAAGAAAAGTCAGTCCTCTTTCCATTCTCTGCTTATAGCACTCAAACGAAAGCATTTTGTTTACCGAGAAGCAAGCGCCGACCTCACGCAGAACATCAACATAGTTCAGATCAAGCAGCCAGTCGGCATTGTTAACTACCATTGCCTTGCCGTCGGAAAAGTCTATAAAGCGGCTCATCTGCTTTTTGAAGCATTCAACGTTATGCTCGATAGTTTCCTTTGTGAGCATCTTTCTCATATCGCTCTTTCCGGAAGGATCGCCTATCATTCCCGTGCCGCCGCCCAGCAGTGCGATAGGCTTGTTGCCTGCCATCTGAAGCCTTTTCATAAGGCAAAGCGCCATAAAGTGACCAACGTGCAGGCTGTCGGCAGTTGGATCAAAGCCGATATAGAAAGTTGCCTTTCCGTTGTTAATCATATCACTGATCTCTTTTTCGTCCGTTACCTGAGCTATAAGCCCACGTCTTACAAGTTCTTCGTAACAAGTCATTTTCTTTTCCTCCGTTTTATTTTATATGTTTTTATGCCCGGGCTATGCTCTGTATTCCCGATGTCATCGGGTATTTCCCCCGTAAACGCCCGGCAATTCTCCCCTGCTATTTCTCGCTTACCAGCTTGCCCGTTATATGCTCTATCTCAAGCTCCATTACCAGCGTTGCCTTTGCGCACTTTCTGATCTCTTCGTTTATATAGTTCTCATCGTTTGTGAACTTATAGCTGAGCTGTCTGCAAAGCTCTATCGCCCTGTCGGGATCCTCAACTATCTTTATGCGCCCGAATATCACAACGCTCTTAACGTGCAGTGCCCAGTCGCCTTCCTTGATGTAGCCCTCATCATAAAGGGTATAGCACACCTTATCGTGCTTTTTAACGGCATCGACACGGTGCCCTGCCATACCGCCGTGAAAATATATCTTTCCGTCTTCCTCGCAGTAATAGTGGTTTATCGGCACGCAGTAAGGGTAATCGTCATCGCCTCTCATAGCAAGCACTCCACGAGTTTCGCTCTTTAAAAGCCTTATGCACTCCTCACGGCTTATCGCCTGTTTCTGTCTTCTCATCTCTCTGAACATTTCATGCCCCCCCTTGTTCATGCTCTTTGTTCTTTATTTTCCTTTTATATTATTTATATTTAAAATCTTCTTTTTTCAAGGCTGCCCAGCAGTATTGTTCCCGACCATACAAATGCGCCGATAATAAGTGTCAGCGTGCCTATCCTCTGCACAGTTTCATAAAACGATGTGCTGTACACCCTGATATAGTAATCCTTGTTGTATGCCGAAGCATTTTCAGCGGTTATGCCTGCTGCCTCCAGCTTAGACTGTATTTTTTCGCTGTCATCTATGCTGACTACCTCTCCCACAAAGTCGATCGGCTCAGAGGAAGGTCTTATACCCTTTTTGCTGCGTGAGTGGAACTCACCCGGATGCTGATATGAGAGCATCGCCTCAAAATCGTCTGTCTTTGACTGCGGAACGCTGAAGCACACCTGCTGGCCGCCGAAGCTCACCCAGTATTCATCATCTGTCAGCCCTTCAACACCATAAGACTTTACACTCTGTATCCTGGTGACGTTGCCCTTGACAGCGCCGCTTGTTTTGTTTGCTATCGAGTTTACATTTTCCGCAGCCTTTATCTTGCCCGTAACCGACGATGCGAAACAAACTGCGCCCACGCCCATAACGATCGCTGCAACAGCAACAAGCTGTACCTTCTTAAAGAACCTTGGTATAAAGTGTCTTGAACGCTCATATTTCATAAGCTCGTTATCAAACACTCTTTCATAGCTCAAAGCTACCGTATCGGCAAATCTGTCATCACCTGTTATATAGTTGCATATATCAAAGCTGCTGAATCTCGGGAATCCGTAAAGATCCTTTATAAGACTCAGGCAATACAGCTTTTGAGCACGGATACTGTGTATCACCAGCGAGCCGGAAAGAAAAACCAGCTGCGGCACGCCCATAGCATGATAATATAAATATACCGCTACCGAAACGACATCTATTATCATACCTATAAGGTTGCCCTTCATATCACGTCTTCCCGCAGTTACTATTATCCCTGCTATCGGGAAGAACCCATACAGCAGCAGCTCTATCAGCCCCTTGGCGTTCATTAGTGTCCAGAACATACAATAAGACAACAGCAGATATGTTATTATCTGCACACAAAGATACTGCCTTGTGCTCCTGACTATCCTTCTGAAAATGTCACAATACATAGTGAGCCTGTCGTCTCTCAGTTTAGCTGCCCCAACAGTACTGACCGCTGACCTGTTCCAAATGTTATTCATATTTTCTCTCCTTTTCCTTTGTCACACAAAAAACCTCCGACGAGCAAATGCTCATCAGAGGACGATTGAACGTGGTACCACCTCGATTTGCCTGTCCTTCACAAGACAGACCTCATGAGTTGACCTTGCAACTCCGCTCTGTAACGTGAGCCAAACGTACACGGCTACTGCCATTTTCACCGCATCTGCTCAGGGATGTATTCACTTATTGCCTGCGTACCCTCTTTCACCTACCGAGAGCTCTCTGAACGCCCGACACAATAACCTACTTGTTCCCATCACTGCATTTTATCTGTATTTAAAATAATAGAATCAATATAACACACGCCAATGCTTTTGTCAAGCGATGTCATTGTTTTTTTACATATACAGCAATAATTTCACCAATATACTGTGTATGATAGTCTCCGCCCGGATACCAGTTTTCTTTGCACCTTTCATCTGTCAGGCACTCCAGCTTCATCTCCTGCGCAAACTGCTTTTTGCACACCATTACCAGTCTTGCCTGCTCAAAGCCCACCGAGCCGTCTGTGAAAACAGGCTTCAGCCCCGTTTCCTTTGCCTTGTCAACATCTCTTCCGCTGTTTGCACCGCAAAATGCAAGTGCCTGCCTGTATGTTTCATCAAAAAAGCTGATGCTGAAATACTCATTTGAATCAACAAATTCCTTGGTGTATCTCTGCGGGCGCAGCGCTACTACTGCCGAGTTTGCTCCCCACATAACTCCCATGTAACCCCACGACGCTGTCATGGTGTTCCACTTTTTCTCATCGCCTGCCGATACCAGCATCCAGTCCTTGCCGATAGCTTTGAACGGGTTTATCTCCAGCTCTGTCAGCTGTTCCTGCGTGAGCTTTACAAAGCCCAGCTCCTCCATTTTTCCTGCCATGTTTTCTACCGCCTTTCCTGTTTTCGCACTGCGAACCGCCGCACTGCACATTTCTATTGGATTATACACCAAAAAACTTGAAAATGCAAGCCTTTTGCTGTTGATTTTTAGGAACACAAGTGCTATAATATTAGTTAGAATATGCCCGTGTTTTTGGAAAGTGTACAGCTTTATCCGGCGAAAGCACCTGCAAATGAATATTTATTTGCATATTATTGATGAATATTCAGGAATTGAGCCGAAAATGTGTATAAAATACAAAAATATTTGCATATCGCTTGACATTGCCGCATAAAAGTGTATAATAGTATGTATCAAGCGTGAACTTGAGCATATATTTGTGCTTTTTTGCGTTAAACATCATTTCAAACAAAGGAGTTTTTCATTATGGCTAAGGAGATCAAAAAGGTAGTTCTGGCATACTCGGGAGGACTTGATACATCTATCATAATCCCGTGGCTGAAGGAGAATTATAACAACTGTGAGGTCATCGCTGTATCAGGCGACGTAGGACAGGGCACCGAGCTTGACGGGCTTGAGGAAAAGGCACTCAAAACAGGCGCATCAAAGCTCTATATCGAGGACCTTACCGAGGAGTTCATTGAGGATTATGTGTTCCCTACCGTTCAGGCAGGCGCAGTTTATGAGAACCAGTATCTGCTTGGTACATCCTTTGCAAGACCTATCATTGCAAAAAGGATCGCTGAGATCGCCCTCAAGGAAGGCGCAGATGCTATCTGCCACGGCTGCACAGGTAAGGGCAACGATCAGGTAAGATTTGAGCTTGCTATAAAGGCATTCGCACCTGATATGCAGATAATCGCTCCATGGAGGATCTGGAACATCAAGTCAAGAGATGAAGAGATCGACTATGCCGAGGCACACAATATACCTCTGAAAATTAACAGAGAGACCAACTATTCCAAAGATAAGAACCTGTGGCACCTCTCACACGAGGGACTTGATCTTGAGGATCCTGCAAACGAGCCGCAGTATGAAAAGCCGGGCTTCCTTGAGATGGGCGTTTCACCTATAATGGCTCCCGACAAGCCGACTTATGTAACTATCCACTTTGAAAAGGGAGTTCCTACCGCTATCGACGGCGTTGAGATGAACGGCAAGCAGCTTGTTGCAAAGCTCAATGAGCTTGGCGGCGCAAACGGTATCGGACTTGCAGACCTTGTTGAGAACAGACTCGTGGGTATGAAGTCAAGAGGCGTTTATGAAACACCTGGCGGAGCTATCCTTTACAAAGCACATGAAGTGCTTGAAACTATCACACTTGATAAGGAGACCTCAAGAGTTAAGCAGTATCTGAGCATAAAGTTTGCAGATATCGTTTACAACGGTCAGTGGTTCACACCTCTGCGTGAGGCTATGAGCGCATTTGTAACAGAAACACAAAAGACAGTTACAGGCGATGTTAAGCTGAAGCTGTATAAGGGAAATATGATAAATGCAGGCGTTACCTCTCCATACACCCTCTACGATGAGGAAGTTGCTACATTCGATGAGGATAACGTTTACAACCAGGCTGATTCCGCAGGATTCATCAATCTGTTCGGCCTGCCTATCAAAGTAAGAGCTAAGCTCGAGCAGAAGAGAAACAACAAGTAATACAGTTCTAAATGAGCATATTATTATCATAAGGAGGTATTTAGTTATGTCTGATGTTATAAACACTTTTGAACCCGCAATAGATAAGAAGGTAGAGATCTCCTACGACAGCCTGCCCAACTCCACTTTTGAGGACGTTAACCTTGGCAGTGCGAGCTTTGAGAACGTAAACCTGAAGGAAGCAAAATTCAGCGACGTTAATATGGATCATGCGCAGTTTGACGATGTCAGCATGAGAAACGCCAACTTTACCGATATATATATGGTCGATTCAAAGTTTCTCGGCGTAAACCTGAGCAACACCAGATTCGGCTGCTCGATAATGAATAATGTTGAGTTCAAGAACCCGGATCTTAAAAACTCGCAGTTCATTCACTGCGACCTTTCAAATGTTGAGATCAATGACTGTAAGATAGAGGGCATGAAGATAAACGGCATAGATATCTCCAAGCTCCTTGAACAGCACGAAAAGGAAAACGGCTGATAACAGCTAAGATCATAACGGGCAGAACGGCTCAGCACAGGGCTGTTTTGCCCATACGTTTTTTAATTCAGCAAGGGCATATATCGAACCGCTTTTGCTGAATCTATTGAGATGCTCTATCGGGAGTGTTATTTCTCAATCCCTTTTTTCTGAACTCTCTATTACTTTTCGTTATTTGGGTCTTTGACCCAAATGGCGAAAAGCATTAAAAGTTTTAGGAAAGGGGTTTGGGGAACGGAGTAACCGTTACCACGGTTACTCCCAAGAGAATGGCTATGCCATTCTCGGTCCCTTCTTTCAAAAGGGGTTTCCCCAATAAATCCAGCAAAGGTGGTTTCAGTATGTCACAGAAAATGTGGGCAGGAAGATTTACAAAAGAAGTTGACGAGAGAGTAAATGACTTCAACTCGTCGATAAAGTTCGATGCAAGAATGTACAAGCAGGACATCAGCGGTTCGATAGCGCACGCAACGATGCTCGGTGAGTGCGGTATAATCGAAAAGTCAGAGAGCGAGGCTATCGTTAAGGGACTCAGAGAGATACTTGATGATATACAGAGCGGAAAGCTGGGCTTTGACCCGAATGCCGAGGATATTCACATGTTCGTTGAGGCGGAGCTTACCAAAAGGCTCGGCGATACGGGCAAGCGCCTGCACACCGCAAGGTCGAGAAACGATCAGGTCGCACTTGATGTGAGAATGACTCTGCTTGACGAGACCGCCGAGATAAAGGCTATGCTTAAAAAGCTGACGCAGACTGTGGTGGATATCGCAAAGAAGCATACGCTTACAGTTATGCCCGGCTATACTCACCTGCAAAGAGCACAGCCGATCACCTTTGCACATCACCTTATGGCTTACGCCAATATGTTTATAAGAGACCTCGGCAGACTTGAAGACACAGCAAAAAGAATGAATAAAATGCCTCTGGGAAGCGGTGCGCTTGCAGGCACAACTTATCCTATCAACAGGCAGAGAGTGTGCGAGCTGCTCGGCTTTGACGAGATAACGCAGAACTCGCTCGACGGCGTTTCGGACAGAGATTTCTGCATAGAGCTTTGCTCGGCGCTTTCAATGCTGATGATGCACCTTTCAAGATTTTCCGAGGAGATAATACTGTGGTGCTCGTGGGAGTTCAAGTTCGTTGAGCTTGATGACGCATACGCAACCGGCTCTTCAATAATGCCGCAGAAAAAGAACCCCGATGTCACCGAGCTGATAAGAGGAAAAACAGGCAGAGTTTACGGCGACCTTATGACGCTCCTCACGATGATGAAAGGGATCCCGCTTGCATACAACAAGGATATGCAGGAAGATAAGGAAGCAATATTTGATGCGATTGATACCGTAAAGCTGTGCCTTGTTACATTCGATCCGATGCTCGCTACTATGAGAGTTATCCCCGAAAATATGAGAGCGGCTGCCGCAAAGGGCTTTATAAATGCCACCGACTGCGCAGACTACCTCGTTAAAAAGGGTATGCCTTTCAGAGATGCCTATAAGATAACAGGTACGCTCGTTCACACCTGCATCGAAAAGGGCTGCACACTTGAAACACTCGGACTTGATGAATACAAAAAGCTCAGCGATAGCTTTGATGAAGATGTTTTTGAAGCGATAAGCCTTGACACCTGCGTTATGCAGAGAAAAAGTGCAGGCGGTCCTGCACCGGAAGCTGTAAAGGAACAGATCAACTATGTCGAAAACGCACTGGAAAATTTCCGATAAAATAACGCAGCACCCTGCTGTAAGCGCAGTTATTTTTCTTGCAGTTTGGGCTGCGGTAATGAACGGCATATATCTGCTTGCCGAATATGTTATCCCTATCGGGCTTACTTTGCTGCTGGGATTTATGCTGATATACCCTGCAATGACATTTGCGCTTTGCTTTTATCATGCAAAGCGCTGCTCGATAACTCCGCTCATGCCTTTTGGCATGATACCCGTTGTAACATGCGAATACCTGCTGCTTGACAGCTTCAGGGCGATAATACCCAATATGCTCGTTACAACTGCACTTTGTATGCTCTTTGGCAGCGGAATGGGAAATATCTTTGCGGATAAGGAATATATCGCAAAGCTGAAAAAGCAGCGCCGTGACAAGCGTCTGCACGAGGATATGCAATACCGCAAAATACTTGATGATAAAAAAGAAGGAAAGAAAAAATGAAAACTAAGGTATTTATCGACGGAAAAGAAGGTACGACAGGTCTGAAGATATTTGAGCGCTTTGAGAAGCGTGATGACCTTGAGATACTGCTGATAGACGAGGATAAGCGCAAGGACAGCGCCGAAAGAGCAAGGCTCATAAACTCTTCGGACTTTACTTTTTTGTGCCTGCCCGATGCGGCAGCAAGAGAAGCTGTAAGCCTTTGCACTAACCCCGATGTCAGAATAATAGATGCTTCAACTGCGCACAG
>ODAJ011975191.1_pt1 | contig 14059 bp, 14 predicted proteins | sample 1539241 | NCBI WGS metagenome assembly ODAJ01 (sample SAMN02144231, study PRJEB22623) | gut metagenome | biome: sheep rumen | host: Ovis aries | place: New Zealand
AAAATTCCTCAATGGAGAGGTTGTAAGGCAGACCCTCACTCTGGTATAAAAACCAGCATTTTTCAAAGTCTTTGCTACTGAACATAATCTGATATTTAAAATGTCAGTGCAAAGGTATATCATTTCACTTTTTCATGCAATACGTCAAAATTGGCTGCTTACGAGCTTTTCAAATTCACTGTTACTTATCATACCTTTTTTGCTTTTTGGTTTAACAGCGCAAAGGTACTATCTTTTTCTCAGAATGCCTTAGAACACTTTTGGACGCTTACACTTCTTTCTCAATTTAAACGTATTGTATGACTCCAAGCCGTTTTTACCTTGTAAAACAATCTAGCAGTCACTTCTCGCGGCGCCATAGGGAACCATCTTAGGTCTCTAAAAGCCTCTATTACGCCTCTATAATAAAACCATTTTTGCCACCATATCTCTCACTATGATGTCCAAAATTTCCTCCCTCCAAAATATCTGCAAGCAGTTTCTTTCCAAACTTTTCATCAGGTTCTATCAAACATCGTTCTGCAGGCACTCCTAATATCTGATTTTCAATCCACATGACAGCTCTGGCAAACCGAAACATTCCCAAATATTTCAAATCGTTTATTAACTCATGAATTCCTGTATCCGTAAGCTCTAACCCTTTTAAAGCATAAAAGTAATCCACGATCTGCCTCAGTCCCACTCCCTCATCTAACGTGTGTATCAGCATGTGCCCCATCTGATACACGACATTAAAACTACAAGTCGGTACACTTACACATTTTTCAATACCTGTCAGTTTTATCTTATGAGCAAACTGTTCTGCTTTATTCTTTTCTATCCAGCAATTAAGCCTTTTTAGATAATAATTGCTATAAAGCCTTAAAGGCGTGGAATGGACATCCACTGGAACATCGCTAAATATCGGAAAATGAATATGCTTGAATGATAATTCTGCATTAGGACATAATTTCCTTACATAATCATATACACGCTCTTCTTCTGCGTCAATCCACACGTCTATATCTCCTGAACACCTCATCAAGGGATTTGGATACATTTCTGCATTACCTTGTCCTTTTAGCAAACAACAGTCAAAGCCCTCACTCTCAAGCATGCTAAACAACTGGCCTATCCTCACATTCAATAATCTGTTACGTTGCTCTATCAGTTGTACTTGTCCTATCCATTGCAAAACCAAGGCTTGGTCAAGGTTCTTTGGTCGCTCCACAGGCATACAGATACCAGTCAATGCCTGTTTCTCTGCAAAAGCAAACACTGCCAGCCAATCCTTAACTATCGGCAATTTAGTATTAGGATTCAACGTATACCTAAGCCACGAGAGGAATTCTATATCACGCATGTCAATTCTTCCCATTAAAAGCCTCTACTGTTGCCTGTCCCTCTGCAGAAATGCCATCTCGTTTCAACACTTTCATAATAGTTATCCATATAACCTTGAGATCAGTCCATAGCGTGCAATGATCTACATACCACACATCAAGTTCAAACTTTTTCCCCCATGAAATAGCATTTCGTCCATGACATTGTGCCCAGCCACTTATTCCTGGTCGTACTTCATGTCGACGCATCTGCTCTTTTGAATATAGCGGTAGATATTTAGGCATAAGGGGACGTGGACCGATAAGAGCCATATCGCCCTTTAACACATTGATTAACTGGGGCAATTCATCTATTGACGTAGAACGAACAAATTTTCCGACCTTGGTCAATCGCTCTGCATCAGGTAAGAGTTTGCCATTCTCATCCCTTTCATCCGTCATGGTTTTAAACTTAATGACCTTGAAAATCTTCCCATCCTTGCCAGGTCGTTCTTGAAGGAAGAATGCGCCTGCCCCTTTATTGACATAATGGAGCCAGATGGCAACGATTATTATGAGCCATCCTACGAAAAATAAAGCAACAATAGCTATTGAGAAACCCAAAAGCCGTTTTATATATCTTTTATACATCATCTACAAATATACTGTATTCACCTTTTCCCAATCAACCATGTTATCAGCCGCTTGAAGATTCACAAAACGATGTTCGGCAAGTAGACGCTGTAGTTTCCCAAAAGCATCACCCGTCCCAACATTACTTTTCAGATAGCGAACGAGCCGATTCTTAAATGTACCTGGTTCCTTAAAATAGTCCTCGTACTCCTGCTTAGTCATCATCCGATGCTCCTCATGGATAAGATCAGCCAAGTGGAAGTAGCAAATATTATAATCCCTTCTCTTCATAGTTCTATTAACCAACCAATAAGGGATCAGCCGAAAGTAGCCACCGCCAGAATACGCTGTTTTCTTTCCCATTACCGACATTAGACTGATGGGATACTCTTTAAGAGTAGCCCCTTTATACGATATCTTGCATGGAGTATCATAAGGAAAAGACTTATACCCCCCAAAATCCCTTGATGCGGGGAATATAGATGCATCATTCTCAATACCACAGTCCGCTAACACCTCTACAGCCCAAGGGTTTTTATCAGTAATTGAAAATGCAGGAGCTCGGTAGCAAACAACTCTCTGCCCTGACACATCTTCTAAAGCCTTCAATGCTTCTTTAGTATCTTCACGGAGGGTTTTCTCATCCATCTTGTCTAGCCAAGTATGAATATTGGAGTGACAACCTATTTCATGACCATGCTCGACGATTCTCCTTACCACATCAGGAAAATCAACTTTCAATTTTCCAACACAAAAGAAAGTGCCCTTAACACCAATCTGATCAAGTCCGTCAAGAATTCTCCCAAGAGTCTCGTTAAGCTGTTGATATTTAGATAGCCGGTTTTCACGCTGAGACTCTATATACCATTCCTCTATGTCAAAAGTCAATATATTCATAATTTATGCCACATCAAAATCCATCAATTGAAAGAACACGTTATCTTTTGTCATCTTTGGCAGTTTACCATCTGTTAAATCCATAAAAATAAGATGGAAGGGAGAATGTTTGACAAAACTCGGCAAAGAGACATATCCATGCCTCTTTGCATCGCTTCCCAAACCAACATAAAGGTTTAATGGGCGTAGCCAATTGTTAACCTTACCAAGGTTTATCAACGACAACTGCTTTTCATTGACTTTCCCCAAAAACGTTTTAATCAGAGGAGCCTTTTTAAACTTCCAAACGCCTTTCGTACCATATAGAGTACTATTATCTTTCGAATAGCCATACCGACTTGAACGCCAATTTAAAGCCTCATCACTCCAATGGATTGTAAATAGTTTATCAGTTGTTGGACCAATGTTATTACTAAAGCCCAATAAAACCTCCAAACGTCCAACATCTTGGAAATTAAAATACTTAATAAAACCGGGATAACTGTTTGCATTTGCAACACCAACAACAAACTCATACCCTTGCTTGGCAGCAAAATCGTAAGTAACCTTTGCTAAAGATTTAAAAAGGCCTTTCCCACGATGGTCTGGATGGGTTACTGTTGCCATACTTAATAAGCCACACGCAACACGCCCATCTATACTCATCTTGATTGGAATCAGAGCATAATGCGCAGCAATTAGGTCCCCCGAAATAGCATTAAACGACACTACACGTCCATTTGGATTGTCTAAATACCAATACTGAAAAGTCTTATTAGTAAAAAGATGCTTTCCTGCATAGACCGCATTCTGCAAATCGACAAGTTTTTGCATATCTACAGGATTTGAAAAATCCAGTCTCTCGATTTTGTATTCCGAATCCATGTTATTCTATTCCGACAATAAAAACATAGTTGGTTGTCGCAGAACCGCCAATATTCAGCATCATACCATTTTTGGCGCCCTTTACCTGATAATTTCCAGCCTTTCCAGTTACCTGTTTATACAAATCAACAAACATTCTGGCACCAGATCCACCAACAGGATGACCACAACCAATCAAACCGCCTGATGGATTAATAGGCTTATCGCCTTCAAAGTCAATAACACCATTCTCTACTGCATCACATTCTTTGCCCGGTTCACAGATGCCAAAAGCAGAGATGGCGGCAAACTCAGAACTGCTAAAACAGTCATGTGTCTCAAAAACATCAATATCATCCACTGTCAAGTCTGCACGTCTGTAGGCATCAAGACAAGCCTGACGAGTCCAAGGAAGCACATACTCAGAATTAGCATTGTCTGCAATCTTTTTGTCAAACAGCAATGGAGCAGTCCTATGACCATAGCCTTTCACTACGGCTTTGTTCTTCAATCCTTTTTCTTTAAGATATTTCTCAGAGCATAAAACGACTACAGCAGCACCATCAGTAACTTGAGAACAGTCGCTCACACCAAGAAGACCACCCACATTCGGATTACTCTCCGATCCTCTATGTGACGCCTCCTCATAACTCATGAACCACTTCCTTGTCTGAGCCAACGGATTGCGCTTGGCGTTAGCATAGTTGATACAAGAAATTTTGGCTAACGCATTCAAGTATCTTTCCTGGTCGAGTCCATATTTCTTTATCGTGGCATCTGCCAAACGACCGAATAGTTTTGGAAAGGGAAGATCTATACCCTTACCTTCTTTTTCGTAATAAGCGGCACGGCCTAAGATATCACCACCGACCTTAGAGTTTACTGACTTCATAATCTCCCAGCCTACTACAATGCACACATCATACTCTTCTGAATAAATCTTTGTTATGGCAGCATCCAATGCCACGGAACTCGATGCACATGCAGCTTCATACCGTGCGGAAGGGACTCCGTAGAACGCAGGATTTACCTCTGTCAAGAATGCTCCAAGGTGTCCTTGACTAATATACTGTTCTGCAATGAAATTACCCACAAATGCTGCTACTCGGTTTTCCTTGTTCAAAGCCGCCATCTCATCCATGGTGAAGTCAGCATCCTTGAAGCCATCCTCAATGGCTTCTTTTAACAGGGCTATCATGTTTTTACCCTCTTTCGTCCAGTTGCGCTCAAAATCGGTCTGAGCACCACCTAATATATATACTTTCTGTTTCATTGTGTCCATCATCCCTTATTTTGCTTTGAAATAAATTCTGTAATCATACTTGCTCTTGATCTGCTCTGCAATGATGTGGTCAATATCCACATTTCCAATAATCTCCGGCTTCAGCCTTTCCTTCATCAAAGCACCCAAATCACATACACGGGTGAAGGCCTCCATCATAGCAAATGGTGGACACCATGTGAAACCAGTAGCCATCACATCGTCAGCTACTCTCAAGTCATAACCCACATGCTCTGCTGTATATAGCGCATAAACAATGTATCTCAGCAAGAATCTCAGACATATATCAGCTTCTTGGCTCCTGTTACTAATCAATTCACGGATAGCATCGTCATAGTCACCGTCCCGCAGAAAAGCCTTCATACGCAAAGCAAACGGAAAGGAGTATTTTATCTCATCACGATACTGACCTGTCTTGATATCATATACCATCATACGTTTGTCACCGCTGTCATTCTTGATGAGTTTATATAATCCCTCACCTGATTTACGTCCCATTTTCTTATGGTCTATGAGGCTCTGTACATAGCCTGGTAGTACAAACTTCTCATGGACATAGTCATTAGTGTTCTCGTAGATGTTATCCACAATAGCTTTGTGTACATCCAATCCGACAAAATCTGCAGTTGTGATAGGAGGCATTGTCCTGCCTGTAAAAGGACCAAGAAGAGAATCAATGTAGTCAATTCCTCCATTATCCTGATACCGCTCTGCATACTGTAATGCCTCGTTCATGAAATAGAAACCAATGCGGTTGCCAAGAAATGCAGGTAGATCTTTACTTTCGGCAACAGTACGATGAAGCACTGAAGTAAGATAGCCTTTCAATTCTGCGTACATCTGCCTGTCGCTGTAAGGAGAAGCCGTCAGTTCGCACAATGTTAATTGGTAGGGCGGATTAAACATGTGAACACCAAAGAACTGTCTTCTCATCTCTTCGGGATAACATTCTGCCAATCGTGTGATTGAAAGTCCTGATGATCCAGTACAGGCAACAGCTCCTTTTCTCAACGACAAACCAATCCGAGTATGAAGATTTATTTTCAGTTCAAGATTCTCAGCAGCACTCTCAAACACCAAATCTGACTGTTTAACACAATCAGACAACATAGAATAATCTACAGGAATTAAATTCTTTATTATACTGTCGGCTTTCACCGTCTTGCCTGCACTCAAAGCAGCTTTCTTCGACTTATCTATGTCTCGGCTCACCATATAAACCTTGGCATTACCAAATGAAGCGAAGATGGCGGATACATTTGTACCCATGGTGCCATTGGCACCAATTACAGTCACAGTCTTAATTATCATATATTTCTTTTTAAACTTTAGAACCACTTTCTGTCATAAACCCATTTTCATCAATCATTATACCAGTTCTAATTACTCGAGCAGGATTGCCCACGGCAACACACCTATCGGGGATATCTTTTGTAACAACAGCTCCAGCGCCAATGCAACAATAATCCCCTATTCTGACACCTGGCATTATAATTGCAGCTCCACCTATTTCAACATTCTTCCCGATAAAAGTATCAGCCACCATATTCCTTACCCTGTCATGGGCTAGAATTATCACATTCCCGGCAATACGAGCCCCATCCGCTATATGAATTCCCTTCGGATTTATTGACTTATCCAAAATTGCATGCCTCGAAATATAGACATGATGTCCTATATCCATACCATAAATAGAAACTAGCCACCATCTCGTAAACTTGACATACTGATTATATGCCAATCGTCTGAAATTTACAATTATTTTTCTCATATTAAACTAATTATTTATAAATGAGTGAATTAACTCAACATATTACCTTAACCTCCTTGCGGGATTACCAAATACGGTTGAGCCCGCTTCAACCTTATTCACGACAAAGCTACAAGCGCCAACATGGGCACCATCACAAATTTCAACATTGTGATTAAGCACTGCATTTGTATGAATCATGCACCCTTCTCCAATCTTAATACCACCTACACACATTACATAAGAATCTATTCGATTCCATTTACCTATTAGAACATCATGGCCGATAATTATATGTGATTGAATGAAATTGTAGTCATCAATATATGCATCCGCAGCTATTGTAGTAAACGCCCCAACATAGCATCCTTTACCTATATGAACATTTGTTCCTATTCTCGCCGTTGGATGAATCATTGTAAAGAACTCACCACCACGCTGTATAATAGATTCCATACATGCTTTACGACTATCGCCTCCAATTGAACATACAAACAAATCATCTGGAAAGACTTGGTAGTCAGAGATTTTCCCAATAATGGGCGGATAATTATCAAATCCATCAAGTGAATGCATGTTGTCATCAATAAAACCTTTTATGACATACTCATCTTTATAGGCAGGATTCTCACGTGCCATATCATAGATGGTACGTCCCATGCCACCAGCACCTATAATAATCAAATTTCTCATTTCAAAATTCCATTTAATGTTTCGGGTTGATAATCAGAATAAATTTCTTTTGAATCATTCTCACCTGAATATGGTGTAGTCATAAACTTATGATAATCTTCCACAGAATTTACTATAGTACCACCATGCAACAGTTCCGTTTCTTTAGCATTTAACCCTCCATAATTCAATCGCCCGACCTTCTTACCAAGACTCATGGCTTCAAACAGGACGGAAGAAATCTCACCAATTACCACTTCATACTGAGAAAGGGCACAAAATGACTCTATTCGATTGTCAACAACCTGAATTTGGGGACAATCAGAAATGCTTTCATATTGTTTTTCTGAAAAACGTTCTTGTGGATGGCATCTGATATGAAATTCGTACTGCGGATAATGATTCACGATATCTTTCAAGACGGCAATAAGTTTGTCTGTCAATTCTGGTTCTGAAGCCACTAAGGCTACATTAGAAGAGTAAGCCTTACCACCTAAGCTCTTAATATAGTTTTTATACGGAAAGCCTATATTTAAGACTCTTTCAATTGGCATACCATACTGCAATCCAATATTGGACGAACCAAAAACAAAGAAATAATCAGGATCGTATTCTGGGCAGTATTCATTAGTCGTATATAAATCACTTTCGTCTATTACAATTCCATGTTGCAACTCAATGGTGGTTGCACCATATTGCTTACATAGAGAAGTCGCATAATCGAAAGTCCCACGTGGAGCAAAAAAAACCACTTTGGGATTCAACTTCCGTATTATTGGATGAATAAACCACCTAGATAAAAGGAAATTGCTAATAATATTAGCAAAGAAAGTCTTATAATTCTCGTCATTTAGATGAAACCCAACATTTAATTTCTCATAAAGCGAATCTATCTGCTTCCTATACTTTTGGGCAATAAAAGGTCTAACAATATAAGAAATAAGCCTTACCAAGACATCAATAAAGTCCAAATAGACTACATGAGACTGATGATAGCGAGGCCGTTTGTGGGTTCCATTCTGATTACGCTCCAATATCAGATAATCCTCAATTCCTGAAACGTCTATTAATGGGTCTGATAGCCTCTCAAGATACTGACCATTAACATAATAAAGTCGAGGATGAGGGAAATACAATGCTGTGACTTTCTTTCCCAATATAGCCAACTTTACCAATGCAAAGAAAGAACACAGAAAGTTTATTGCCGCATTCCACAACGTTATATCAGTCGAAACAGTAAAAGGACGCGAATCTCTTACTTTCCACCTAAACTGAGTTCTCGCCAATCTCCAAATAGGAACTCCGTACACCTTTTCTTCATCAAGTCCAGATAATCCAAACTCTATTTGAAGATAATCCTTCAGAGCTATCATACTTGCACAGGATTTAAATCTCTATTCCGTACTTCACAAGTACTTGTTTGGCTTTTTCGTATGATGTAAATTCTAGAATATCATCAGCGTCAAAGAGCAAATCAAATTCATCTTCAACAGCCGTTGTTAGACTCAATTGATGGATACTATCCCATGATTCAATACTTTTGTTATCAAAACCTTCACCTAAAACAGACTCTTCTACAGAAAAAACTTCCGCGAAAATCTTATTCAATTTTTCAAGATTCTTCATATAATATACTATTTATTGATTAATAACTTTTCCTGCCTCATTCCTTAATATGGCATCAACAATCTGAACTTCTATATTCTTATGAAATAGATGCGTTTTTTCTTCTATAAAAGATATCACGTCATCTGCTAATTCAGGTTTCGTAATCAAGACTATCAATCTTTCATCATTCCCTTTGCAATAACAGTCAACGTCAAACCTTTCTTTTATGAGTCCTTCTATTTCATCAAGTCCAATACGTAAACCAAATATCTTTAGAAATCTTTTTAGTCTTCCTACAATATAATAGCAACCATCTACATCACGTCTGGCAAGATCGCCTGTATGCATGATGCCATAGTTTTCATCACCTTTCCGTAAATCATCCAAATTATAAGCATACCCAAGCGTGACATTTTCTCCCCTATAAACCATCTCACCAATTGCCTCACCATCAAAAGTCTCATTACCTTCATTGTCTATAATTGACAATTGACCACCTGGTTCCGCCTTACCGATACTACAAGTTTTTGTAAGTGCCAAATCTGCTGGTAGATATGCCATACGAGCAGTACATTCTGATTGTCCATAGGTCGGAATAAACTTCTTGCCTTTCTCCTGTGCATATTTAGCCAAAGCATGGAACATCTCTGGTGTCAGTTTTCCACCTCCCTGTGTAATAATCCGCAGATTGGGGAGATCCATCCTAGTGAAACGCATCTTCATCATGATATCGTAGCTATACGGAACACCTGTGAAACTTGTAGCTTCTTTCAGCATATCCCAAAAACCCTTGTCTAACAAAGAACGCCCTGAAAGAAGAATAGTAGCACCTGCCAATAAGTGGGATGCTATCACAGATAATCCCATCGTGTAGTGCATTGGCAGTATTGCCATCGCTTTCTCCTGTTCAGTCAGTCCAAACATTCTTAGAACATTATACGCATTTGCCTCTATATTTCGATAAGAATGTCTAACAAGTTTTGGACTACCTGTTGAACCTGAAGTGGGCAGCAACAAAGACAGGTCATTATACATTTCAACAGGAGGGAAACCTGTTTTTACTAAAGAATAGTCATGAGCAGAAAACACCACGTTATATCCTAAACCAAGCACCATTTCATTAGGCACCCACATATATTCAGGTCTATATGTGTCTCGAAGGTTCTCATATAGACCTCTCTCTGTTCTCGCACTTAAAATAAGCGGGACAATTCTATTACTCAAAGCCGAAGTATACCCCAACAAAGAGCCAATCTTATTTTCTGATAAAATAAAGATTAAGCTTCTTGTTGGCAGATACTTTGCAAATTTGCAAGAAAAGTCGCAAATATCTCCATAGGTTATTGATGTCCCACTGTCATCTATAACCGCAACAGTATCTCTGTTTTTTTTATCTAAATCTAAAAACATAACATTTAAATTGAAGCACAACCATCAACGCCTATAATTTGTCCACTTATATAAGAGGATCTGTCTGAGAGTAGAAATGATACGGCATAAGCGATATCTTGTGGCGTACCAAGTCGCCCTAATGCAATCTTCTCTATCCTATTATTAATCTGATCACCATTTCTCTCATATAATTCTTCAAATCTCTCCGTTTGAATAATGCCAGGAGCAACAGCATTCACTCTGATTTTCTGGGAGGCCAGTTCTTTTGCTGAGGATTTTGTTGCTGTAATAACAGCACCCTTTGTAGATGAATAGGCGACCTGACCAGGAGAGCCAACAACACCAGTTATTGAAGCGATATTCACGATACTCCCCCCTCCTATTCTCGACATAAGGCGCGACGCTATTTGTATCATATCAATAACAGCAAAAACATTCACACTGTACATTTTTTCCAGCAATTGTTTAGTCACCATACCAAGTTTTTGGTTCTGTATGATAGCTGCATTATTAACGATACCATCAATCCTGCCTTCCGTCTTATAAATAGACATAAGACTATTTTTCAGAGCATTACTATCTGTAATATCAAAAACAACAGGAACCACTTTCGTCTCATACTTCTTTGAGCATATCTCTGCCCATGCCTCCATACCACCTATTTCTAGATCATTTACATAAACAATCGCTCCATCAACTGCCAATTGTTCAGCAATCTGGCGTCCGATACCTCGTCCAGCCCCTGTTACTAACAATACCTTGTTATCAAGTAATTTCATAATCAATTTAAATCAACTATATTTGGTTTTAATATAACTTTTCTAAAGCTACTATAAATAATTCTAACTTTATCAAAATTTAGAAATATATAAAAGAGGAAAGGTAAGCATAAAAAAATAAAATTATCTTGAAATGAAATTGCTATATATAGAGAAAAGACGAAGACAAATATGTTTTTATTTATAAAAGCATATTGAATCGTTGAAGCAATATTGCAATTTTTACCTAACATTTTTCGGACTATAAACGAACATGAAAATGTATATATACTATAAGAAATAGCAATACAAAGAAAGATATATTCAAAAGACATTTTTAAATAATAAATACTGAATAGTACGAATATCGTGTTTAAAAATAATGAAGAAATTGAAATCATAGACAATATTCTTTCACGATTTTGAGCTATCAAAAAAGTATTTAATCCAAAGCAATCAGCATAGGGAAGTAGTGACAAACCTGCGAAACATAAAGCACAAGTTGTATTGGAATACTGAGGGAACAATATATTCAACAAATAAAAAAATGGAAATACTAATAATACAAGGAGATGGACAAGTGTCATATAATTAGTCCGTATATATTCTATTATCTTTTCATTTATTACCATGTCCTGATCTTTTAATTTCGCTATCATTTTGGGGAATATGATAAAACCAAAAGCATCTATTAAAAGTATCACTGAATGGGAAAGGGTATAAGAGAAATTGTATTTCCCATATTCGCCAACAGAATAATTAATACTTACCAACAAAGAAGATAAATATAGTATAAAATAAAAGGAACTATTATAAATAAAAAGCCATAATCCTTTTGAAGTAATTTGCTTCATACTATCAATGGACAAATTCCCCTTAAAGGATATTTCTTTTCTAAGAAAGAAAATTAAAATCGATATAAGATTTCCAACTAAATAGGATAAGACTAAAAAAAGCAGAACATTGTTTTTAAAAAACAAAATAGAAAGGAATAAAAACACGGGAATTATTGATTGATAAAATGCAACCTCAACAAGCCTGTTTTTTACTCTATATATAGTAGCAAAAATCTTATTAAAATATGCTGTTATTACTATTATTACTATTGCAACAAGAAATGGTCGGATGTTGTATTTGTCAATTATCTCAAAACGGAAAGCTTTTTCTAAAAAAAAAGCCAGAAGAACGAAAAGACTCACAGAAGTTGTTAACAACGAAGCTGATTTTATATGACTTAAATATCGTTCTTTGTTATCTCTGTCTTGGACAAGCAATACATTAAGAGAATTGGATATGCCAAAATCAAAAATATTAAAAAAATTAACAATAAGAAGAAAGAAACTCCATATGCCGAAATTCTCAGGTCCCAACTGAAAAGCAATAAGCATTGATGCCAGAAACTGCACTCCATATGTGACATATCTAGTACCCATATAGAGAACAACCTTATTTGATAATATTTGTAGCAATTGCATTATGAAAGCTCTTTATCTTGGATTCTTGACAAATGGGATATGCAAAACATGATAAATGTTAGCATAGTTAATGAATATGCTACCATTGCAACTTTTGTTGAATGGAGGAAGAAATAACTGGCAAAAAGTAAGTATGCTAACTTCATTTTAGATTTTGCTATAAATAGTTTAAATAAGTTAAAAGCGCAGCCTATCAGAAACAAAATGTTTAGAAAAAAAACTATAAAGCCAACATCCCTATTTCCCATATTTCCACGGGACGTAACTTCACTTTCGTCATATATAGAAGTTCCTATGACATCTTTAGGAGTAACTGCAAATTCAAGAGTTGTCTGTGTATACCCTGCAGATGAAGAATCCATCTTGTCAAAAATGAACTGAAAAAGAGCCACATCAACTGACGATATAACAATAGTAACTGCAATAATTATAACAAAAAGCAAAGGTAAAGCTTTAACAAAACTTGTCTTGAAACGATATAAGAGATAAATAATTAGACATCCCAAAACCGCAATAATATTTGTTGTAGATCCTGCTAACAAAAGAACCAAAGCAAAACAGCAAGTTATGACAAAACGAACCCGACTGTCTCTCATATAGTATAACATGAGAGGAAGGCAAGGAAAGGTCATGAATGTTACAATATGAGCTTCATGGTACAAGCCAGAAATAATACCTTGTGATTGAAAGAAAGGAATTCTTATATCAAAAGTATCTACTAATACTCCCAAGTTATATGGAAAGTAATGGTTCGAGCCCAACTCTTCAAAATTTGTCTTGAACAAATCATAATCTGTATTGACAGGATTAACATGTAGATTAAGCCCTAAACAAGATAGGAAAAAGAGTGATATACTACTAAATAATGCCAAAAAAATCAGCCACAAATAACCACGAGTTAAAAACTTGAAAGTGTCCCCCACATTCATCCACTTTCTATAGTTCATATAAATGTTATACAATACAAAGTAGAAAATTGAATTTAAAACAAGATAAGCCAATGCAGCATACCAACCTGTATCAGTTATATAAGCTGCAATCAAATTGACAATGTTAAGAAAAATATAGATGTAGAACAACGGTTCCCTTTTTACAAAGTAAGCCCTATGAAAACGGACATATACGTAAATCAGATCTATGGCAACAAGAATGATACTATTTATAAAGCGGTGATATTGATGAAAAACAATATATGGGACTATAGAATAACTTGCAGAAAGATTCAAAAAGACGATAAGAGTATCCACAAGCAACCCTATGCGCGACGGACCTACGGAATTTAGTTTCCCTTGCATAACCGTTAATAGAATCTATTTTATAATTTTAAAATTTGCTATATGAATTTGGTTAGGAGATACGTATGCGTCCGAATCTTGGGCCCAAAATCTCTACATCCTCAGTGTGAATGAGGATTCCAAGAGTTTGTAAAGAAGTTGGAAAATCTTTGT
>ODAJ012185379.1_pt1 | contig 14045 bp, 9 predicted proteins | sample 1539241 | NCBI WGS metagenome assembly ODAJ01 (sample SAMN02144231, study PRJEB22623) | gut metagenome | biome: sheep rumen | host: Ovis aries | place: New Zealand
AGGGCCTGGCCTTGGCCTGGCCGCCCATAGCGACAAATCTATTATCCCCGAGCGCGATAGCGCGAGGCTCAACCTCTCAACCTCTCAACCCCTCAACCCCTCAACGCTCAACTCCTCAATACCAAGCAAATGAAGAAGTTATTATCCATTATCGCCATCGCCGGCCTGCTCATGGCCTGCAACGACAAGCCCGCGGCTCAAGTGGGCGAGACGGTCGAGGTGCAAGTGGGCGACAGCACCGTCAAGGCTGTTGTTGTCGACCCGGCATCGACCACCTCCGTCACCAAGTTCCAGCCCACGGGCGACCTGGAGAAGGATGCCGAGTTTGTGGTTGTCAACAGTCTTAAGGTCACCGCCGACATGCTCGAGGGCAAGGCCACGCAAGCCGACCAGGACGCCGCCAGCCAGATGCTGCTCGACGCCATGAAGTATTATCAAGACCTTGATCAAGCCAAGGGCGAGCAGTTCAGGCAGATTGTCAACAAAAAACTGCTTGAGCACGCCAACGAGTTCAAGAAGAAGTGAACTCCCGGAGCCGGCTCCCGTGGCTTGACTGGGCGCGCCTGATCAGCACGTTTCTGGTCATCTTGTTTCACACACCGCCTCGTCTGGCATTGCTGGACGACGCGGTGATTTTGAACATGCGCATGCCGGTGTTCTTCTTTGTTAGCGGTCTGCTATACGGTGCCGACCGCTATAACGGCCATTTTATCGAGTATGCGCGTCGCCGTTGCCGCCAGATTCTTGTGCCATACGTGTCGTTCACGCTATTCTTCTATGTGCTGTGGCTCGCCGTCGGGCGCCGGTTGGGTGGCCCCGAGGAGATGGCCATAGCGTGGTGGCGGCCGCTGGTCGAGACGGTGACCGGCAATCCGTCGACGGTGGTGGCGCCGTTCTGGTTCATCGCCTGCCTGTTGCCAATGCAACTCATCTATTATTGGCTCTATCGCTACGTGCCGTGGCGGTGGCTGCTGCCGCTCTCTATCGCGGTGGCGTTGCTGAGCCGGTTGCTGCCGGGCGTGAGTTTCTGGAACTTGAGCAACGTGATGCTCTATATGCCGTTCTATGTGGCCGGCAACGTTTTGTGCTCGCGGATCCTCCCCTCCGGCATCGAGCGGCCACGCCAAGGCGAGATCCTACGTGCTACGTGCTACGTGCTACCTGCTATCCTGGCCGCCGCCGCGATTGGGGCTATGGTGTGGGCCGTCGTCAGCCTTGACAAGTATAGCGTTGGCTTCGCCGCCGTGAGGATTGCCTCCGGCTTGGCGTTGCTGCCTGCCTTCTTTGGGGTGGCGCGGTGGCTGGCGAGGCGGTTCGGGCGGCGGCAAGTTGTGGAAAACGTTGTGCTGTGTGGCACCGTCTATCTGGCTATGCAAAACTATGCCATAGGGGTGTTCAAACTGCTGATTATCAAGTTTGGCGGCGAACCGATTTTCCTCACCCATCCGTTGGCCATCAAGGTGGCGATTGCCGTCGTTGTGATGATTGCCATCTATCCTGTCGCGGTGCTCATCCTGCGCCGTGCTCCCTGGCTTGCAGGCCGATAGCCATCGCCCCGTCAACCAAAATTTCCCGGCCTTAACTCAATTTTTTCACCACTTACGGCCGAAGAATCGCAGATTTTTCGGCCGTAACTCATTTTTTTTACCACTTACGGCCGAATAATATTTGCTTATGTGAAATTATATATGTAATTTTGCGAAGTGATAATCAATCTGATAAGATTATGGCAAAGAGTGATATAATAGGTCGCGAGCGTGAGATGGCGATTTTGAGCGAAGTCTGTAAAGCAAGTGAGGCAAAACTTGTTGCAGTCTATGGCCGTCGTCGTGTAGGAAAAACCTATCTCATCCGTCAGTTTTTCAACGATAGATTTGACTTTGCTTTCACCGGCAGTTTTCAAGCGTCAAAGCAAGTGCAGTTGTCGCTATTCAATACAGCGTTGAATGGATATAGCGGCCAAGAGTTCTCGAAACCGAAAGACTGGTTTGAGGCGTTTGAGCAGTTGCGCGTCTATCTCTCGAGCCGCAATCAGAGGCAGTTGATAGTATTTCTTGACGAATTGCCGTGGATGGATACACCCAAATCGCAATTTCTGACGGCGTTCAGTTTCTTTTGGAATTCGTGGGCATCAATGCGCGCCGGCCTTAAAATTATAATTTGCGGCTCATCGACGAGTTGGATGTTAGACAAGATTATAGGTGACCGCGGTGGATTATATGGCCGCGCCTCACGCTCTATTTATCTGCTGCCGTTTAACTTGCATGAAGTGGAACTTTTCCTGCAGCGGCACAAGGGTATTGAGTGGAACCGTTACCAGATTTTAGAGGCTTATATGATACTGGGAGGAATCCCTTATTATCTGGACATGCTGGACAGTGAAAAGACTTTCAGTCAAAACATAGACGCATTATTTTTTGCCGGCGGCGGGTCATTGCGGTTGGAGTATGATTTTCTTTTCCGTTCGCTTTTTAAATCATCAACGCTTTACCGGCAGGTTGTAGAAATAATCTCTAAAAAGGGCTGCGGCATGACTATTGCCGAAATCAAGCAGGCTCTTGATGCAAAGGCAGGCGGCTCGTTGGCAGAGGTGATAAAAAATCTGGAACGATGTGATTTTATACGCAGGTATTGCGCTTTCGGGAAAAAAGAGCGCGATGCGATGTATCAGTTGATTGATCCGTTTACGTTATTTCATCTCCGGTTCATTAAAGGCAATGATGGGCAGGACGAGCATTTCTGGTCTAACATGAGCCAAGCCGCTCATGCGTCTTGGGCCGGATACGCTTTTGAGAATGTATGCCTTCATCACATCAACCAGATACGCCAGCGACTCGGTATCACCGGCGTGCTCACCGCCACGGCAGCATGGTCTATAAAGCAAAGTGTTGATGTGGACGGTACTATATGGCGTGGGGCGCAGATTGACCTTGTACTCAACCGTGGTGACCATGTTGTGGATCTCTGTGAAATGAAATATAGTGGCTCAACATTTGTCGTGACGGCTGAATATGAAAAAATTCTGCGCGAGCGAAAGGCGGCTTTTGCCCACTTTACTCACACCCGCAGTGCCTTGCACAATATTCTTATCACCACTTACGGCTTGAACAAAAATAAGTATAGCAGTGTTTTCAATGCAATTGTCACTGCCGATGACCTTTTCGCCACGCCACAGGAGATTTGACGGCTTCTCCCCTCCGAACGGACAGGCCAAGGCCAGGCTCTACAAGGAGTTGAAGGCTAATTTTCATGAATAATTTGAGGTAATTCGTGTTTAAGCCACATTTTTTTATTATCTTTGCAGGTTAAAACAATCGTAAAACAAAAACAATCGAAATAATGAGCAAAATTGCAATCAACAACAGCACCGCCTTTGGCGGCGCGATTTCCCAAGCCGACGTCGACAACCTGCGCAGCAAGGCGCTTGCCGCGGCGGCGACCCTCGAGAATGGCGACGGTGCCGGCAACGACTTTCTGGGCTGGCTCCATCTGCCGTCGAGTATCACGCGTGACGAGTTGAGCGAGTTGCAGGCTACAGCCGACAAGTTGCGCCGCGACTGCGAGTATGTGGTGGCCATCGGCATCGGCGGCAGTTACCTTGGCGCCAAGGCCGTCATTGACGCCCTGAGCGACTCTTTTGCGGCCTACAAGAAGAGCAATGGTCCCAAGGTGCTCTTTGCCGGCAACAATATCGGCGAGGATTACATCCACGAACTGATGGACTTGGTGGACGGCCATCCGTTTGGCATCATCGTGATCAGCAAGAGCGGCACCACCACCGAGCCTGCCATCGCATTCCGTTTGCTCAAGGAGCAACTTGAGCGTCAGCAGGGACGCAAGTTTGCCTCCGGCCATATTATCGCCATCACCGACGCGGCGCGTGGCGCGCTGCGTGGTTTAGCCACCCAAGAGGGTTACACCACCTATGTCATTCCCGACAACGTGGGTGGCCGCTTCAGTGTGCTCACTCCGGTGGGCCTGCTGCCAATCGCCGTGGCCGGCTTTGATATCGCCGAACTGGTTGCCGGCGCCGTCGATATCGAGCAGGGCGGCGACGAGCCGATGCTCTGCTATGCCCAGACGCGCAACGCCCTTTATCAGGCAGGCAAGAAGGTGGAGATTTTGGCAAACTTCTGCCCGCGCCTTCACAACCTGGCCGAGTGGTGGAAGCAACTCTACGGCGAGAGCGAGGGCAAGGACGGCAAGGGCATCTTCCCGGCCAGCGTCGACTTTACCACCGACCTGCACTCCATGGGGCAGTGGATTCAAGACGGCGAGCGCACCATCTTTGAGACGGTGATTACCGTCGAGAGCCAGAGTGCCAAGGTTGTCATTCCCAGCGATGACGACGACCTCGACGGACTGAACTACATTGCCGGCAAGCGCGTTGATCAGGTGAACAAGATGGCCGAGTTGGGCACTCGTCTGGCTCACGTTGACGGCGGCGTGCCCAATATCGTCATTTCGCTGCCCGCCCTCAAGGAGCGTTATATCGGCCAACTGATTTACTTCTTTGAGAAGGCTTGCGGCATCAGCGGATATATGCTTGGCGTGAACCCGTTCAACCAGCCGGGCGTGGAGGCCTACAAGAAGAACATGTTTGCCCTGCTGGGCAAGCCGGGCTATGAGGAGGCCACTCGCGCCATTCAAGCCCGCCTCTAACCGTTTAGGGGTTTAGTGGTTGAGAGGTTGAGCGTTGAGAGGTTGAGGGGTTGAGCCTCGCGCTGGCGCGCTCGGGGATAATGGATTTGTTGCTACATGGCGGCCAGGCCAAGGCCAGGCTCTACATTTATGGATTTGTTGCTGCATGGCGGCCAGGCCAAGGCCAGGCTCTACATTTCTTACCGAGCGCGATAGCGCGAGGCTCAACCTCTCAACGCTCAACCCCTCAACGCTCAACGCTCAACCCCCTCAACGAATAAACGATGGAACTGACGACCGAGGTGTGTGTGATCGCGCTGGTGGTGGCTGTGGCGTTGCTGTGGCTGTTGCTGGCCTCGGGTCGCACCGAGCAGTCCACCACAGTGATTGTGGCCGCCGATATGTCGCCCGCCGCGGGTGCCGATGGCAGCCTGTCGCTGCAGGCTGTTGACGACGGACTGCTGGAACTCAGGCACACCGCGGTGCCGTTGCTCGATGGCGGCACCGTCAACCTCATCGTCACCACCACCGGCACCAATGTCGTGATTACCGAGAAACTCGGCGAGCGGGGCAGTGGGGCCGCTCCCCGGCCTATGGAGGCCAAAGCGACGGTGAGGCTGGCCACCTGCCACCCCCACACCATCCGCTTTGAGAGCCAAATCACCGGGCAATGGGCCGTGGTGACGCTCACGCCCACCGCAGGCACGGCAACAAGAGTGGCGACACGCTTTTAACCCGTAGCGCGCAGTATGTAGCATATAGCACGTACAATTTAGTGATAACAATCACGTTATAATATAAATAATGCTATTAATAATCACTTTGCAAAGATGAAACAGATATTGACAACCTTGTTGCTTGCGGTGATGGCGCTACTGCCGGAGAGCACCGCCGCCCAGTCGCTCACGGGCGAGTGGCAACTGCATGCCTCGTTTGCCGGCAGCAACATCCAGGACATCGTCGACACGCCGACGAAAGTCTACTTCCTCGTGAGCAACGGCCTGTTCCGTTATGACAAGAGCAGCGGCGAGGTGGCGCAGATGTCGCGGCAGAACGGCCTGCACGACATCACTCCCGTGTTATTGAGTTACGACAACGCGAGTGACGTGATGGCCATCGCCTATGACAACTGCAACATCGACCTGGTGCGCACCGACGGCTCGATTGTCAACTTCCCCGACATCAAAGACTTGGTGTACACCTCGAGTGCCACCAAAAAGGTGAACGACATTAACTTTGCCGACGGCAATATCTACATCGCCACCTCCTTTGGCTATGTGGTGGTGGACGAGGCGACATTGAGCAAGGTGAAGTCGCACATCATCTACAGTAACATTTCCTCGGTGAACGTCGTGGGCTCGCGCATCGTCATGTCAGTGTCCACCACGCTCTACTACGGCGACGCCACCCGCGACATTGACCGTTTGGGTCAGATGTCGAACGTGACGGGCAGCGTTGCCGGCAAGATCCTGCCGGCCGGAGACAACGACTTTATCGTCGTGGGCACCGCCAAGGCGCTCCATGGCGCGTTTGCCGACGGGACACCGTCGCTCACCGAGATGGTCACCGGCATGACAATCGACAACGGCCGTGCCTCTCACGACGGTTTCCTGATCAATTGCAAGGCCAACAAGTGCTACTACACTTTGGCGGCCGACGGCACCACTCCGGTGAAGGTGTCGAGCACCGGCCAGTTGTTCAGCCAGGCCGTGCATGGCGATGGCACCATTTGGACGCTCTCAGCCAACGGCATCGCCCCCAAGGGTTCCACCGCCTATATTATGCCCAACGCGCTGGGTATCAGCAACCGCGCGTGGTGGATGGCCTTTAGCCCAAACGAGGACAAACTCTATGTGTCGCGCACCACCGACAACGCCATCCTCTCGGTAGACTATGACGGCGCCATCGAGATTTACAACTTTGACGGCACGACGTGGGCCAACGCCACACCGCGCAAGAGCAATGGCACCACTGTGGCTCGCTCGGACGGCAACGGCGGCACCTACGACATGCTCTTTGTGCCGTCACAACCGTCATCCTACTTCATCGGCACCCGCGGCGGAGCCGGCACCCATCATGTGGTGGACGGCGTGGTGACGCAGACGTTCAGCAACACGACTACCGGCGGCACGGCATTCATCAGGCGCGGCGCCATGGCGCTTGACTCGCAGGGCAACTTCTTTGCCGCACTCTGCTCCGCGTCAGACCCCAACTCGGTGGCGGCAATTAGCGCCGAAAACCTTGCCAAGGACGTGATACCGGTGAGCGACCTGGTGTTGTCGGCCAAGCCCGAAATCGCGGGCGGGGCTTTCAAACGCATGTCGATGGCAATCGGCAAGAACGACACCAAGGTGGCGTCGAGTTGTGTCTTTAATGAACCCGTCTTTTTCTGGGACAGCAACGCCGACCTGACGACCAACCGCTATACGTCTTATTCGACTTTTGTTGACCAGGACAACATCACCTTTGCCTGGACTTTCCCCTATGACTTGAGCAGCGACTTGGATGGTAATGTGTGGTTCGGGGTTGCCGAGGGTGTGATTTACTTCGACCCGTCGACCGCCTTTGACAGCGACTTCCACGTCAACCGCCTGAAGCAGTACGACAGCAACGGTAACACGGTTGGCAATCTGCTGGCGGGCGTGCAGGTCAACTGTGTGACAGTGGACGGCGACGGCAACCACTGGATTGGCACCTCCACCCAGGGAGTGACAGTTGTCAGCCGTGACTGCAAGCGTGTGCTTGCCCAGTTTTCGCCAACGAACAGCATGTTGCCTAGCACGACGATTTACCGCATGTGCTACCACCCCACGCGCAATTCGATGTTTGTTATGACCAACGCCGGCTTGGCCGAGTTCCACATCGGAGCCAGTGCCGCCAGCGACAACTATGACAACACCTACGTCACGCCCGATCCGGTCAGGCCCGACTTCACCGGCTTTATCGAGATTAAGAAACTTATGCGTGACTCCCGGTTGACCATTGTCAACGCCGCGGGCCAGACGGTGGCCACGCTCACCGCCGACGGTGGCACCGCCCTGTGGGACGGTTGTGACAGTCAGGGCAATCGCCTGCCCACCGGCGTCTACACCGTGCTCGCCTCGCCCGACGACTCTACCGAGCCTGTCGCCGTGGCTAAAGTGAGACTCATCAAGTGAGTTTGGCTTGTAGTATTAATGTAGTGCAGTGCGAAACGGCCTCGCCGTTTTGTCAAGACATAAGGAACTAACGAAACAACTAAAAATGAGACATCGATTGGCGATAGCACTCGTGGCGGTGGCGCTCGCGATGGCCGCCGCCGCACAAACCACCGGCGACTGGATTTACCACGCGCGGTTTGCCGGCACAGGCATTCAACGCATGATTGACACGCGTGACTGCACCTATTACCTGGTGTTCAACAGCCTGTTCCGCTACGACAAGAAGACCCAAGAGAACGAGGCCATCAACCACCGCAACAAGTTGTCGGACGTCACCATCACCGGCATCTACTACAACAACGACCGGCAGTTGCTCGCCATCGCCTACGACAACAGCAACATCGACATCCTGCTCAACGATGGTGCCGTGGTGAATGTGCCCGAACTCAAAAACGCCTCGATGACCGCCGACAAGACTATCAACGACATCACTTTTGCCGAGGGGCACATGATGGTGGCGACCGGCTTTGGCTTTATTGACTTTGATGACGAGAATTGGACCGTTAGGCGCAGCCGCAATTTCGGAACCAACGTGCGCGGAGCGGCAATCGTGGGCGAGCGCGTCATCTACAGCGCCAACGGCCACCTCTACTTTGGCACGGCCACGACCCACTACGAGACGTTGTCTGAGATGCGGAGTGTGGAGTGTGGCAACGGAGCGATTCTGCCCATTGACGGCAGTTCTTTATTAATCGTTGGCGAAAATGTCAACAAAGCCACCGTTGATGGCGATAACATCTCCATTGCCACCGTGATTGACCGTCAGCCGACGGATGTCCAACGCACTATGGACGGCTATGTGGCCAATTTCCCGAACAAGGAGTATTACTACACAATCGACAAGACAGCGACCACTTCCACACGCGTCCAAACGACCGCCAACACGTTGCACAGCCAAGCCCCGGACGGTGACGGAACGATGTGGACATTGAACAACGATGGCCTGCACGCCGGCGACGCCGAGCCGTTCATCCCCACGTCTTACGGTATCGCCACCACGCCGTTCTACCTCAATTACAACGAGGCGGAGCAGAAACTCTATGTCGCCTCGACCACCGACAATGCCGTGCTGCCCAAAGCCGAGGTTGGCGCCAAGACCGAGGTGTACACCCTCGACATGTCCGGACGGTGGAGCGACGTCACGCCGCCGGGCGTGCCCGAGGAGGGCATGGGAAACCACGCGCTTGTGTTCTGCCCCGCCGACCCGTCAACCTATTTCTTCACCACCCGCTTGAGAGGTATCTGCCGCGCTCGTGGCGGCGAACTCACGGCCTGGTTCAACGCGGAAAACAGTCCGATGGGCCGCACGCGCGAGTTGGCATTTGACGCTCAGGGCAACCTCTGGGCCGTGGATCCCAATCCCGGTTCAACCGGCGCACCCAACGTTATCGTGCTGCCGCGCGCCAAGGTGCTGGCCAACGATGTCAAACTCAGCGATTGGGTCACACCCACCATCGCCCGCGTCGAGGGCGCCTCAATCAAGCGAGGTGCAATCGCGGTGGGACAAGGCGGCAACATGGTGTTCTCGCCGGGCGGATATCTGGAGCAGGTCACCTTCTGGCAGCCCGACGCTTCCACAATGGCCGCTCGCAACCATGCCACCTACACGAGTTTTACCGACCAGGACGGCCAAACGGTGAAGTGGGAGTATGTCTACTGCCTCACTGCCGACCGCAATGGCATCGTGTGGATGGGCACCTCGGCCGGCGTGGTGAGTTTCAACCCGTCGCAGGCCTACGCCAGTGACTTCCGCATCAACCACATCAAGGTGCCGCGCAACGACAACACCGGCACGGCCGACTATCTGCTTGACGGCACTACCGTCACCTGCATCGCCGTAGACGCCGCCAACCGCAAGTGGCTGGGCACCAATGGCAACGGCCTGTTTCTCGTGAGTGAGGACGGCACACAGATTCTCAAGGAGTTCAACTCTTCAAACAGTTACCTGCCCGGCAATATAATCTATAGCGTGGCCTGCAACGCAAGCAACAACTCGGTGTATGTGATGACCAACAAGGGCCTGGTAGAGTACATCAGCGACAGTGGCGGCACGCCCGACCACGAGCTCGACAACCTGCTGGTCTATCCCAACCCGGTTCGTCCCGACTTCATGGGGCTAATCACCATTCAGGGACTGCGGCAGGGCAGTATCGTCAAGATTGCCGATAGCAGCGGACTGGTCATCAAGCAGTTCAAGAGCGACAGCGGCACCGCCACGTGGGATGGCTGCGGCCTGGACGGCAACCGTGTGAGCACCGGCGTCTACTACGTCATCGCCTCCTATAGCGAGAACGGCGGCAGTTCGCAGCAGGCTATCACCAAACTCGCCATCATCCGATAACAGACCATTATCCTAGAAACCCTAGGAATCCTAGGAACCCTAGAAATTCTATAGAAAAACAACGAAAGACGAGATATGGCCGATGAAACGCCGATGATGCGGCAGTTCAACCAGATAAAGGCGAAGCACCCCGACGCGGTGCTTCTCTTTCGCGTGGGCGACTTCTACGAGACTTATGCCGCCGACGCGGTAGTGGCCGCCGAAATACTCGGCATCACGCTCACCCGCCGCAGCAACGGCGCCTCGGGCAACACCGAGATGGCCGGCTTCCCTCATCACGCCCTCGACACCTATCTGCCGCGACTGGTGCGCGCCGGCAAGCGCGTGGCCATCTGTGACCAACTTGAAGACCCCAAACTCACCAAGAAACTCGTCAAGCGAGGCATCACCGAACTTGTCACCCCCGGCGTGGTGGTGGGCGGCCCGATCCTCGACCGCAAGGAGAACAATTTCCTGGCCGCCGTCCATCCGGCCAAGCGCAGTACTCCCTCCTCCCTCTCCTCGGCCAACGGAGGGCGGTCAACCGTCAACGGCCTCAACCGCGTTGGGTTGTCGCTGCTGGACATCAGCACCGGCGAGTTTCTCGTCGCCGAGGGCACGCGCGAGTATGTGGGCAAACTATTAGAGAATTTCGCGCCCAAGGAGGTGCTCATCGAGCGCTCCACACGGCGACAGTTTGTCGAGACTTACGGCAACCAATACCTCACCCAGGAACTGGACGACTGGGCCTTTGTCGAGACAACGGCGCGCGAGAGGCTGCTGCGGCACTTCGAGACGCAGTCGCTCAAAGGCTTCGGTGTCGAGGATATGGATTACGCCATCGTCGCCGCAGGCGTGATAATGCAGTATCTTGACCTCACGCAGCACACCCAGTTGGCCCACATCACGACGCTGTCGCGCATCGAGGCCGACCGCTACGTGCGTCTGGACCGCTTCACCGTGCGCAATCTGGAGTTAATCAAGCCTATGAGCGACGACGGCAAGTCGCTGCTGGACGTGCTTGACCGCACTCTCACTCCCATGGGAGCCCGCATGATGCACCGGTGGCTGCTCTTCCCGCTCAAGGAGCGCGACGCCATCGACAATCGCCTGGAGGTCGTGGAGCAGTTTATGCGCGACAATGCCGCTCGCGACGTGCTTGTCAAGCAACTTGAGGTGATTGGCGACGTGGAGCGACTGGCCTCGCGCGTGTCGACGGCACGCGTCACGCCGCGCGAGATGCTGCAGTTGCGCGCCGCCCTGCGCGCCGTGGAGCCCGTCAAGGCAATGTGTGACGACTCGTCGAGCACCGTGCTGCGGGCGATGGGCGACCGCCTGAACGAGTGCCGCCTGCTCAGCGACCGCATCGAGCGCGAGATCAACCCCGACGCGCCGAATATGGTGAACCGCGGTAATGTGATCCGCGACGGTGTGGACCAGACGCTCGACGAACTGCGACACATCGCATTCTCGAGCAAGGACGTGCTCATGCAGATGCAACGCGACTTGAGCGAGCAGACGGGTATCCCCAGCCTTAAAATAGCGTATAACAACGTGTTTGGCTACTACATCGAGGTGCGCAACACCCACCGCGACAAGGTGCCGGCCGACTGGACCCGCAAGCAGACGCTTGTCAACGCCGAGCGATATATCACCGCCGAACTCAAATCGCTTGAGGAGAAAATCCTCGGTGCCGAGGAGCGCATCCTCATCATCGAGGGTCAACTCTTTGCCTCATTAGTGGCCGCCGCCACCGAGTATATCCCCGCCATTCAGGCCGACTGCAACGTGCTGGCGCAACTCGACTGCCTGCTGTCGTTCACGCGCGTGTCGCTCGACAACCGCTACAACCGCCCCACGCTGAACGATGGCACCGGGCTCGTTATCACCGCCGGCCGCCACCCCGTCATCGAGTGCCAGTTGCCGCCGGGCGAGCGGTATGTGCCCAACGACATCAGCCTCGACAGCGAGCGACAGCAGGTGATGATTATCACCGGCCCGAATATGGCCGGTAAGTCGGCTCTGCTGCGCCAAACGGCGCTAATCACGCTCATGGCGCAGATTGGCTGCTTTGTGCCGGCCGAAAAGGCCGAAGTGGGCATCGTCGACAAAATCTTCACCCGCGTGGGCGCCAGCGACAATATCTCATTGGGCGAGAGCACGTTTATGGTCGAGATGACCGAGGCCGCCTCAATCCTCAACAACCTGAGCGACCGCAGCCTCGTGCTCTTCGACGAGTTGGGCCGCGGCACGAGCACCTATGACGGCATCTCCATCGCGTGGGCCATCGTGGAGCATATCCACGAGCACCCCTGCCGCCCCAAGACGCTCTTTGCCACCCACTACCACGAACTGAACGAGATGGAGAAGTCGTTCAAGCGCATCGTCAACTACAACGTGCAGGTCAAGGAGATTGACGGACGGGTGGTGTTTGTGCGCACTCTGGCCAAGGGCGGCAGTGAACACAGTTTCGGTATCCACGTGGCCAAGTTGGCCGGTATGCCGCCCAGCATTGTGGCGCGCGCCGGCGAGGTGCTCAAGCAACTTGAGCAACAGGCGCGTCGGGGCGAGGGCGACAAGGTGACCGTCACGCGAGATCTGGCCGACGTGGCCACCCACCGCAGCGGCTACCAACTCTCGCTGTTCCAACTCGACGACCCGGTGCTGGAACAAATCCGCGACGAGATTATCAACCTCGACGTGAACAACCTTACGCCGCTCGAGGCTCTCAACAAACTCAACAGCATCAAGGGCATCGTCACCGGCAAGCATCTGTGATTGTCCCCCACCCCTCCTGAAGGAGGGTGAGATAAATTCCTAAGAAACCTTATAATAATTATGAACAAGAAACGTGTTGTGAAATATATCGTGGTGGTGGCGCTGCTGGCGCTCATAGCCATCATTCTCCTCAACGACATCAAGACCAACAGCCTCTCGTGGCAATGGCTGCTGCCGCTGGTGATTGCGGCAGTGGTGGCCGGTGGCTGGGATGTGGACGGCAATGGCGATGGCGCTCAAGCCGAGCCTGCCTATGATCCGCAGACGGGCGGCCTGAAGGAGCGCCTGGGCCGCGTGAAGGCCACGCGGTGGGTGCGCTTCGGTATCGTCAGCGCCATCTTCCTGGCGTGGGTCGTGTGGCTCGGCAACCCCTGGGTGCTGCTCGCCTGGCCGCTGCTGGCCGACATCTACCTCACCCAGTTTATCCCCTGGACGTGGTGGCGAGGCGTGAAGAATACCGCCCTGCGCACCGTCATGGGCTGGGTGGACGCCATCGTCTACGCCCTCGTGCTGGTATATTTCCTCTTCCTCTTTGTGGGGCAAAACTACCAGATTCCCTCTTCGTCGCTCGAGAAGACTTTGCTCACCGGCGACTTCCTTTGGGTCAACAAGATGGTGTACGGTCCGCGCGTGCCGCAAACGCCGCTCCACTTCCCGCTTGCCCAGAACACGCTGCTGGGCTGCAAGAGTTACATCGAGTGGCCGCAGTTTGAGTATCACCGGTTGAAAGGCCTGCGCTCGGTGGAGCACGGCGACATCGTCGTCTTTAACGTGCCCAGTGGCGACACCGTGGCCGTGAATATGCCCAATCCCGACTACTACACGCTGTGTTTTGAGGTTGGCGCCGAGCGTCTTGGTGCCGGCGCGCCGCGCGAGGCCATTATGCAGGCCGGTCGCGAGTATATCGCCGCCCATCCGCAGCAGTTTGGCGAGGTGATTACGCGTCCCGTCGACCGCCGCGACAACTATGTGAAGCGCTGCGTGGGTCTGCCGGGCGACACGCTCGCCGTCAGCGACGGCCGCGTCATCATCAACGGCGTGCCGGAAACGTTGCCCGCCGCCGTGCAGTATCTCTACTACATCGAGGCCACCGCGCCCATCGACGA